>OGJK01000093.1_pt1 | contig 98283 bp, 77 predicted proteins | sample 1571961 | NCBI WGS metagenome assembly OGJK01 (sample SAMEA2582120, study PRJEB24529) | metagenome | biome: Human gut stool | place: China | collected 2011 | reverse complement strand
GAAGATAGACCTAGATATGTGAGGTTTACCACAAAAGCAAAATGCCCGTAGAGCCGATAAAATAAGGCTTTGCGGACATTTAAGAAGATATAAAAAGATAGTCAAAAACACATATATAATTTAAACAAAATTTTTACATTATTCCAAGTAGTATTGATGAAGTGCTTATTGTTCCGTCTTATGCAGATATAGATAGAGAAATGATGGACACCATGATACAAGAAGTGAATGAAACACAAGTAAGCAAGGAAGAAAGGCTTTCAGACCATGCATATTATTATTCGATAGAAGAAAGAAAAATATTCTTGTAAAAGCATCTCTTATGTGTCAGGAGCTGTCTGCTGATAGTGGACAGTTCCAAAAAACAAATAGAAGTCTGTAAAGAGAATAGACTTTAAAGAAAAAAAATGTTAAAGTATTGATAGGAAAATAAAGGGGGGTGTCAAGTTGCGGATCGAGTATGAAAAAGAGGCTGCGAAGCACATTGGTAAAATGGATAGACCAACAAAACAGAGGCTGAAGCTAGCAATTGAAAAACTTCCGGCGGGTGATGTAAAAAAGTTACAAGGAATTAAAGATGATTACCGATTACGAGTTGGAGATTTGCGAGTTATTTTTTCGGTAATAAATGATACAATAATCATAAAGGATGTTTTACCAAGAGGGCAGGTATACAAGCGATTATAGGAGGCGTTGACAATGAGTAAAGAAATGTTAAAAGGATTAATAGATTTAATTGATGAGAGTGACACAGAAACAATATTTAGAGTGTTGGTTCGGTTTGTTCCGGAAGATAAAGCATTGCCGGATGAAATAGAGGCAATTGAACGAGCAAATGAAAGCATTGCTCAGCACGGAACAGTATCACATGATTCTATAAATTGGGATTAATGAGATTAAAAAGGTAGGGGACAAATTTGTCCCCTAGATAATTAAAGAGAGGTAACGAGTATTAGAATCAGAAAAGAAGATGATAGTCAGAAAGGAATGTTATGAAGAAAACATATATATTGAGTTGTGCTGCGATTATTATTTCAATTATCTCCATGACTATTTCTATAATTGAAATGGGGACAGAAGCTGTAACAACTCCAGACGGGAGCATATCAGATTGTGTATCTAAGGAATCGCAATTACTTGTAGAATCAAAGGAAAATATGGTTGTACAATTAAAAAGTGAAGTGCCGGAAACAGAACTTATAAAACATGGAACAGAATATGTAGTTGAAAAAGTAGTGATAGAGAATAGTGGGGAAAAATATTATTTTATTGAAATGTTTGTGAACGAAAATCCATGTGTTAAACAGGTAAGTGCTGATGATTTTGAAATAATTTCTGAATATCAGATACCTTTGGATATATCAAGGAGAGGTTAATATTATACAAAGTTTAAACTTTATTATGTCTATAGTTTCGGCAGGACCAAAGAAAATACAGTATATCACAAATAAAGTGGTTATTTCTGGAAAAGAATATGTGGGAAAAACCTGTGCGATTTATTATCAGTCTCAAAATGAGATTTAAAAAATATTACACTTCATAGACAATGCTCCAAAAAATAATGTAGTATGGAATAAATGGGAGCAGATAAGAATAGAATGTTCAAGGAGAAAATAAGGGGACAAATTTGTCCCCTAAATAATTTAGTAACAGAGCAAAGGAAATGTGAAGATATATGGAGCTGAGAGGCTCTTTTTTTGTTGCCATTTTGGCAACAAATTTTTCTGCAAAAAAGAAAAATTAGGTGTAGGAAAAGCTGAAAAAAGAAGAAAAAGAAGTGTAAATATATTATAATATAAGTATCAAAAGAAAAACTTTTGAAATATGCAAGGCAGAAAGGGTGGTAAATGTGAAAATGCCGAATGCAAGTGAAGTCATAGAAAGACTTGCAAGAGAAAATGAGCAGAGAAAAATCTTAACAATTCTAGAAGAGTGTAAAGATTTAGCAGAGGCAAAAGCCAAGATTAAGGCACTGCTCCAATAAATAAATTAAAATGACCGTCTTATAAAAGACAGTCATTACCCAACGAATCACAGGCGGTTTGTCTTGCGACAGCCTGTGATAAAATAATAACACACGCAAGACAGAAAGAAAAGAGAATTATCAGAAATATCCAAAAAGGTAATTGGGGAGATGATAGAATGAAAATAAGAAAGTACAATTTAGAATTAGATAAAAATAAGCATCCATTTTTAGTGAAAGAATGTGAAACGAATTATAATGTAGATATTTTAAATACACCTTTATTGATTGCGGATATGGCAAATAGTCTATACCGCTTAGATAAACAAGCAGAAGAATATTGCTATTTGATAGCATTAAATACAAAATGTAGGGTGTTAGGAACTTTTGAATTGGCACATGGTAATGATAAAAGTTCAATTACTGACTGTAAAGGAATTTTCACTAGAATTTTATTAACAGGTGCAAATAGTTTTGCTTTAATACATAACCATCCGAGTGGAGATGCTACGCCTTCAAAAGATGATTTTTATATAACAGAGAAAATAAAAAAATCATCTGAAATAATGAACATTGATTTTTTAGACCATATTATCATTGGAGACCAGTTTTATAGTATGAGAGAAACTTGTTTTTTGCAAGGAAAACAAATTTAATTTTTGAAAGGGGCGTTTGGTTGTGACAAGAGGACAGATGGAAAAATTTGCGGTTGGTTATCCTGTTCCTACGGATTGGGTAGAAATGTTATTAGATTACTATAATAACGATATAAACAAGGCTCATTTGATTTTACTAAAAACTAAGGAACAAATTGTTTTGGAGATGCAGAAGATTTCAATATAATGAAATGTTAGAACTTGTAGAAGAAGTTATTTTAAAATAGAATTTTGAACTTATTACAATAGCCCCAGTTTTAAAACTGGGGCTATTTTTGTTGCCAAAATGGCAACAAGTTTTTTCTTTAAAAAAGAAAAATTAAGTGTGTTAAATCCTGAGAACAGAAGAAATAAAAATATAAATATAGTATAATATAGTTATGAAAGAAAAGCAAACAAAAAAGCCGGAATCGCCAACACTTGAAAATGAAACGAAACCGGCACCCCAAGAAAGGAGATATTTATATTATGACAAAATATTTTAAAAATGTAAAGAGTTTTGACGATTTAAAAAAACAATACAAAGAACTACTAAAAAAACATCACCCGGACAACGGCGGAGATGTTGAAGAAATGAAAAACATCAACGTCGAATTTGATTCCCTTTTTCCTATTTGGAAAAACAGAAAAGAAACGGAAGTGCATGAAACAGTAAAGGATACGGCGGACAGTGTTAGAAGTCAGTTCTATACAGAATTTGGCTGGGAGGGGAGCAATCACAGATGGAACAGAACATTAAAAGAAGTTGCTCAGATTGTCAGAACATACGTAAAAGAAAAATATCCGACTTACAAGTTTAGCGTGCGAACGTCCTATGCTTCCATGTGTAAGGAATTGCATGTAACATTAAAAGAAAGCCCGATTCCAATCTATAAAACGTTTGAAGAATTGACAAATGATGATTTTGAAAAAATTGGACAAAGTCTTTTTCCATGGAATTGGGTTGTTGATGAAAGAATGAATTTTCTAAATGCATCAAGAGAAGAAAAAGAAAAAATCATTAGAGATTCAACGAATGCATATAAAAATGTCTTGAATGAAGCTACGAGGGCGGTTATTCAGGATGTAGACAATTTTGTGAAATCTTATAATTACCATGATTGTGATGGGATGATGGACTATTTCCATGTTGACTTCTATTATTTTGGATGTTGTCAGGACAATGGCAAAAATATAAAAATTGTACCGAAGACAGCAAGAATTAAAAATCGCAGCACAGCACCGGTAAAACAGGACAGGCAAAGGCAACAGCCGGAAAAAACAGAAAGCACCGCAATCGAGGAAAAGAACACATATACTTTCAAAATTACACATGGAGAGGATACACGTGATGGGTCGGAACTTTGGGTTGTAAGAATCGAAGAGACATTGACAAAAGATGAATATATAAGGATCAACAAAGCCGTAAAAGATTTAGGCGGTTATTACTCAAAATTCAAACATGGCTTTATCTTCCGGTTTGAGCCGTCGGAAGCACTGAAAAAGATTGCATGATCAGGAGGTAGAGCAATGAACAAAATAAAAGATATCTTACAGGAAATTTTATTATACACGTTACCATCATCACAGCCGTTACGATGATTTTGCATTGGCTTGTAGTAGGATACTAGAGGAATTGTGCTAAAGGGGATAAAAAAACAGCATTAAGAACAAAAGTTCTTCGTGCTGTTTTTTTGTAATTCAATGATCAGTGGCTGCCACGTAGAAGCTTTGGCGACAGCTAGGTAAAGAGCATAAGGGAAAACCCACCCCAAAATGGCTTTGGGGCTAGGCAAAGCCTAGGGTTTTCCTGGGGTGATTTTTCTTTTTTGGAGAATACAAGCGATATCGGTCTTGATAAGTTGAGTTTTATATATTAATATATAAATATTAAAAATAATGATTAAAAGGTGGAAGTTAATATGAAGCAGGATATAAAAATATATAAATTAGAAAGTGAAGTTGTGCTTGCGATTGATAGGATGGCAAAAGAACATGGGATGAGTCGTAATAAATATTTAATCGGTATTTTAAAGAATCATGTGATAGCTGGAGAAATAAAAGAGGTCGAGGAACGCTATGTGAATTTAATCAAAACGAACATGGAAGTTATACAGCATAACTCTGAGACATTAGAGATGTTGAAACAGGAGATTTTGATGGAGAAATATTTAGAAGAAGAACGGAGAAGAGCTAATGAAGGTTAAACCTTTTAGATTGGAAGAGGAAGATGAGAAAATAATTCAGAAAGTGCAGGAAGAACAAGGACTAAAAAGTGAGGCGGCAGCATTGCGGTATATTTTACGGCAATATAGTAAAAATGAAAAAACTGTTAATGGAATATCAATGGAAGTGTTTCGGAAAATGGAAGAAATGCAAGAACTGACATTGGATATTTTAAATACAATTTTAATAGATAGTAGATTTGATGTGTGTTATCCAGTAAGCGAGGAGGAATCAGAAGTTCTTATTAAATTAAAAGATCATAGAAAGAAAAAGTTAGCTAATTTGAAGCAGAAAAAAGATTACAAAAATAAAAAGAAAGGGGGGGGTTTAAGAGAAGGGGACAAAAATGTCCCCTAAGCAGAGAAGAACAGAGGGGGACAAAATTGTCCCCTAAGCAGGGAAGAAACAGAGGGGGACAAAATTGTCCCCTAGATAGAGAAGAGCCAGAGGGGGACAAAATTGTCCCCTAAGCAGGGAAGAGCCAGAGGGGGACAAAATTGTCCCCTAAGCAGGGGAGAAACAGAGGGGGACAAAAATGTCCCCTAGATAGCGGAGACCAGAGGGGGGACAAAAATGTCCCCGGAAAAAGGAGGAATAAGTTTGGGAGATATAAAGGCAGGAGTTACATTGATGCAAGATTTTTGCAGACCTAAAAGTGAGATTTTTTCGGGTTATATAGATTATTTGGCTCGGGAGGAGGCACAAAGAAATGATGCAATACAAACCTTTAATCTGTTTAATGATTATATGGGAAATCCAGAAAAATCAACAGGACTGTTTACCAACGAAAAAGATAACTTAACTCATTCTGAAAAAAGAGCATTAAAAGATATTTTTCAAACAGCTCAGGATAATGAGAGTGTTATGTGGCAGACGGTTATATCTTTTGACAATCGGTGGTTGGAACAAAATGGGATATATGATTCTCAAAAGCAAATTTTGGATGAACAAAAATTAAAAGAAGTAACTCGTCTTGCAGTGAACCGATTATTAAAAAGTGAAGGCTTAGAACATGCTGTATGGAGTGCCGGTATCCATTACAATACAGACAATTTGCATGTGCATATTGCGACAGTAGAGCCATACCCGATGCGGGAAAAAATGATGTACAATGGGAAAAAAGAGGTACGAGGAAAATTTAAGCTTCAGAATATCAATAATTGTAAAAGTGCCGTTGTAAATGAAATTATGAGAACGAAAGATATTAATCTACAAATCAATAACATTATCCGGAAAGATATTATTGCTTCAGCAGAAAGTAGAAATTTTCGAGAGAATCCGGTTATCCGGGAACAGTTTTTGAAACTATTTGAAAATTTACAGGGAGTTCCTAAGCATAAACAAAATTATAATAGCTATGCAATAAAACCACTTCGGGAACAAATAGATGGCATTAGTGAGGCTTATATACAAAAGTATTGTAAAGAGGAATATAAAAAGTTTACAGAAATTTTGCAAAGGCAAAGTAAATTATATGCGGAGGCATATGGCGGAGGGAATTGGGAGGATTTTGAACAGACGAAAAAAGAAGATCTATATAGGCGCATGGGAAATTTCGTGTTGCGTGAAATGAGGGCATATGAGGTTGGCATTTCAAAAAAAGAAACTTCATTTGAACTTGAAAAAACATATTTGGGTAGCGGATACAGAGAAGAAAAAGTAAAGATTACAGAAAACTTGAAAGAAGATATGATTTTAAAGGAGCCGGATTTGCTACAACAAGAAGAATCGAATATAGAAACCTTAGAAGTTCAACAGACAGAACAAATATTTGAAAAGGCTGGGAACTTATTTGAAAAAAGTTCTCAGCAAAATAAATCTTCAGGGTCATATATGGACTATTTTAAGGAGTGGAAAGATCTTCAAGAACAGATTGATTTTGCAAAAGAAAAAAACTTGGCAGATATGCTTGAAAAAAAATATCAGGATAATCCATTTGTGATGTACTTCATTGGAGAGATAACAATGTATGGCAGAGGAACAGAAATTGATTTAGAGAAATCCCAAGAATGTTTTCAAAAATCTTTACAGATGTTTGAACAGGCAGAGCCTTATATTAAGGGAAGTGAAACCAATTCATTTGATCTGAAGAGCTACGTACAGTACCGAATCGGGAAACAGTATAACAGAGGATGGGGAACAGAAAAAGATGTTCAAAAGGCAATCCAGTGGTTTGAAAATTCAGACACAGATTATGCAAGATATGCCTTAGGAAATATTTACTATTGTGGAGATGATGTGGAACAAGATTACGAAAAAGCATTTCAGATATTTCAGGGGATTTCAAATTCAGCATTTGCAGAACAGAAGAAAGCAGTAATGTATGAATATGGACAGGGAACAGAAATAAACTTAGGAGCAGCGGAAAATAGTTATAAAAATGCTTTTGATGGATTCCTATCTATGGATAGAAAATTGGAAGGAGATCCGCTATCACAATATCAGATTGGAAAGATGTTGTATACTGGAAAGGGATGTGAACAAAACACAGAAAAAGCAATTTCATATTTAGAAAAATCAGCAGAAGGAAAAAATGTTCCGGCACAGTTGTTGCTGAGCCAGATTTATATTAAATACGACATAAGAGAAAAGCTGCCAGTTGCACTTGGGTATCTGACAGAACTGGCAGAGAAAGGAGATAATGAAATCGCCCAGTATGCATTGGGAAAACTTTTCATATCGGATGAAAAATTAAAAGATATCAATAAAGGAGTAGGATATTTAAAAGCTGCAGAAGAAAAAGGAAATACATATGCAAAAATTCTTTTGGGGAAAGTGTATCTTGATTTAGATAGTGGAATATATGATGTGGAACAAGGCGTAAGATATCTGACAGAATTAGTGGAAGCGGGAAATGAATATGCTTGCTATTATCTTGGAAAAGAGTATGTGAGAAAAGAATCTCCATACTACAATGAAACAAAAGGAATCCAATATTTAGAAAGAGCGAAAGAGCAAGGGAATGATTGGGCAAAGTATTCTCTCGGTAAAATTTATTTAGATAAAACAAGTTCAGAATATAGAGCAAAGCTGGGGATGCAGTATATGACAGAACTAGCAGAATCGGGAAACGAATATGCACAGATGAAACTCGGTTTTGAGTATTTGAAGGGGGGAAATGTGGCAAGGAATATATTTTCAGCATACAATTATTTTTCGCAGGCGGCAGCACAGGGAAATCAATTAGCGGAAAATATGATGCTGGATCTTTCTACTGAGAGGACAAAGCGACGGATGGGAAGCCCATTGGGGGAACTAGATAAAGCATTGATGCAACTAAACAAATCTTTCCGGACAGAAATGATACAGAGCATGAAAAACATACGTGAGTACAATTTGGAGCAGGAATATGTGTTGGATGAAATCAGTCTATGATTTTATTAGGGGACAAATTTGTCCCCTAAAGAATTTCCTCAAAAAAGAAAAATGAATGTGCATTGTATATTACAATTTATTGAAAAAGAATGAAAGTTATAATATAATATAAATATAGAAAAGAGAGACATTCAAAGGAGGAAATTAGAATGAAAGTAGTAGGATTTTTAAATAACAAAGGTGGAGTAGGTAAAACAGGAAGTATAACAACATTGGCACATATGATTGCAACTGAATATAAAAGAAAAGTATTAGTTGTAGATATCGACCCACAGGCGAATACAAGTCAGCTTTTTGGTTTTAGTGGGGATGAACAGGAATATTCGTTGACAGAACTTCTCAATGGGAGAGTGTATCCAGTAGAGAACACGGTGGAAGATATTCTTCTTGATTCAGAAAAGGATATTAGGGATTGTATTTACGAGACAGAATATGAGAATTTGTTTATAGTACCATCCTATATCACTTTATCAAGCGTAGAAAATCAATTGCTCGGAAATGTTACAATGCCACAGCAATTCCGTTTAAAAAAACAATTGGATAAAGTAAAAGACGAATTTGATTTGTGCATGATTGATTGTGGACCGAGTGTATCACTGTTGAATGTAAATGCATTGGCAGCCTGTGATGGAATTTATATTCCATCTCGATGTGATAAGGATTCAAGAGTGGGTGTTGCGAATATTATCCGCTTGATGAAAACAGTACAGGAGTATACTCAAAGGCTTGAGTTGAAAGGCGTCTTTCTCACACAATATGACATGAGAAAAAATATCTGCAAAGATGCAGAAAAAGATTGTGAGGAAGCCCTTGGAGATATATTTTTAAAAGATTGTTCAATTCCAATATGCACAAAAATGGAACAGACAGGCTTGAAACAGAAACCGTTACTTGTATTAGATGCATACGGAAAAGCTACGCAACAATACAAAAAGTTAGCAGAATATATATTGAATAATTAGAAAATTCAGAAAATAATTATTATTATTTGCAGAGAGTAGAAAGTGTATGTTATAATACATTATTATAGAATCTGAAAAGAAATATAGAATATAAAAACACGGATGAGGTGAAAGTAATATGAGTAAATTTAAGCGAAAAGGAGAAGAGGAATTGCAAGTCGGAGCTGGACTATTAAGTCCAGTTTCAAAAACAGCAGATGTATCTAGTTATGAAGTTGTAAATATAGATATGGACTTAATTGCTCCGAATGAAAAGAATGACTTTTCAATAGATGAATTGGATGAGCTGGCGGAACTTATTGTAATGTCAGATGGGATTTTACAGCCATTGATTTTATTGCCTGAGAGAAATGAGCAGGGGATGTATATACTAACGACTGGTGAAAGAAGATGGAGAGCGGCGAAGTTATTAAAGGAACAGGGGAGATACCCAGCGAAGTATAAGAATACTGTACCGTGTATTTTCCGAGACCCAAAAGATATTGAATTACCGTTGTCCAATGATACAAAAGAATTATTTTCCATAATGGTTACAAACCAATATCGTCATAAAAAAGAAGCAGATCAATTAATGGAAGTAAAAAACTGGACACGTATTTTTCAAGAACTTAAGGATAATGGCGAGGAGTATATTCCGGAACAATTGGCTCTTTTGGCTGGAACAGCGAGATATGGGGAAAATGGAGAATATGAACCAGAACGTCTTGTGGGTCAGAAAATGAAAACTTTAGTATCTGCACATGTTGGAATTTCAGAAGGTAAAGTACAGCAGATTAATAAAGTGGAAAAAAATGCAAGTGATGAACTGATGGATAAATTGCTGAACAATGAGGTGTCATTTGCTGCGGCAGAAAAAATGTTGGAGATGCCAGAGGAAGAGCAAAATAAATTACTGGAAGAAACAACAGGAGAAAAGATTGAAGTTAAGGAAGTCGAAAAGAGAATAGAGGAGATTGAAAAAAAGAAAGTTATTTCAAAACAACAGGTAGAGTCTGATTTAAAAAAGATTTTGGAACGATGCTCACAGGAAGTTGAACTCGGCAGCAAAGAATATAAAAAATATCTGAATGCCTTAAATCAGCTTGAAAGAGTGTTATGGTAGAAAATTTAAGATGAGGTAGAGGACAGCAGAGCGTGGTCTTAAGTGCCAGCGCTCCGACCTCATAAATAATTTCTCCTCTACTAATAAATACACTTTACTTGATAAAAACTAACGCTGTTTTGTAAAAAAAATTAAAAAATGAGGGAAAGTAATGAAAAAAACATCATTTAGAGTTACCAAAGCAACTTTGGAACTGGAAAACGCATTGATTCAAAAAATGGATATTCCACGTACTACATTTCATAGACGGATGATAGACTATTACTTAGAGTACGATCGTACTGTAAAACCACAGCTACTGATCAGAAAAATGACAGACCCGAATTATATTCAAAAAGATGAAATGGAACAGATATATTTGGATGAAAAGAGGGAACAGCTACTGTTAGAAGTGGCGGAGGAACAAGCTAGAGTTCATCAAAAAAAGTGTGGAATAAATATAGTGCTTTTTCAGGCATTATTGACATACTGTGTAGTGATGGCTCCGGTGGTATTGGAATAGGAGATTTGATAAGACAAAGGGAGTGAAAATGGGATACAAAAGAATACACTGGGAAGATAGGCTGAAAATAGAAGTTCTTGTAAAAGCTGGACATAATACAACAAGGATAGCAGAGTTACTTGGCAAGCACCGTACATCTATAGCGAGAGAATTAAAGAGAGAGGCATATGTGCATAGGAATTCCGATTGGACAGAAGAGATCAGATACAGTCCGGATCTTGCAGAAGAAAAGAATCAGAAACAATTAAGACAAAAAGGAAGAGATATAAAGCTTGGGAAAGATTATGAACTTGCTGAGTATTTGGAAGAAAATATCATAAAGAAGAAATACTCTCCCTACGCAGTAATCCAAAAAATGAAACAGGATGGGAAAAAGTTTAGTATAAGCATTTGCAGAGCAACGATTTATAATTATATTAAAAAAGGCATTTTCTTAAACTTAACAGAAAAAGAGCTGCCATTAGGCGGACAAGTCAAACAAAAAAGGAAAAGCCATAGAAGACGCAAGAGAGCAAGTGCGGGAATGAGTATAGAAGAGAGACCAAAGGAGATTGAGACAAGAGAAGAGTTTGGTCACTGGGAAATGGATACGGTTGTCGGGAAACAGGGAATTTCTAAAAAATCGTTTTTGGTTCTTACAGAGCGAAAAACAAGAAAAGAGATTATAGAAATCCTAAAGGAGCATACAGCGAAAGAAGTGGTGCGTATTTTAGATAAGATTGAACGGAAGTGGGGAGCAGCATTTAAACAAGTATTTAAAAGTATTACGGTTGATAATGGAAGTGAATTTTCAGATGCGGAAGGATTAAAAAGAGCACGGAGGGGGAAGAAAACGAGAACAGAGGTGTTCTATTGCCATCCCTACAGCAGTTACGAGCGAGGAAGTAATGAAAATCAAAATCGACTAATCCGCAGACACGTCCCCAAAGGAACGGACTTGGATACAATCAGTAAAAGGGATGTAAAAGAAATTGAAAAATGGATAAATGAGTACCCGAGGGCACTTTTTGGCGGAAGGTCTTCTGATATGCTGTTTCAAGATGAGTTAAACAGGCTTGCGTTATAGCGGAAGAAATGAAGAGTGTATTTTTACCCGAGCTATGTTTTATGATATAGCTCGGGTAAGAGTACGAAAATAAAAAATAGTATAAATATATTTAGTGAGATTTTTTTGAGCAAAGCGACAACAAAGTGTCAAAACAAACAAAAACAAGCGGATGCATTTGTGCAAAATGTAGAAATGCATTTTTTGATAAGTTTGGTGAGCGTTGAGTGTTGACATTTACAAAAATTGTAAAAAATAAAAAAAGTAATTGACAAACAAGTGGAACATGAGTATAATGAATATTGTTCTGATTCAGAGAACACAATATGCACGAGTGGCTCAGTGGTGGAGTATCGCCTTGCCAAGGCGAGGGTCGCGGGTTCGAATCCCGTCTCGTGCTTTTTTCATACCCTGAAAGTCTGAATGATAGGAAAAGAATGGATTGCCGATGGCTACCTGATATGCAGGTGCTGTTGGCTTTTTTTATAGTAAAATATATATTTGTAAATGATAAGACGAAGTCTGAGAAGAGTTCCGAATTGTACAAAAAATAAGAAAAACAGGAGCAGTTTATATAAGTATTATTTGAAAAAAAGTGTTATAATTATAAAAAAGAGAGACAAAAATTTAAAATTGGGAGAAACAATTATGAAAAAGAGACAATATTTTGTGGCGGTGATAGTTATATTAGTCATTTTAGGTATAGCAATTGCCGTCATTTTTAATGATAGAAACAAGAATGTGGAAGAGGATTCTTCGTCGAAAGTGGTGACGGTTGTGTCAGAGGAAGAATATCACTTTTATAGCGAAGTTGTGCAAAAAGACTATAAAGAGCAAGATCAAAAAGAACTAGAGAAAAAGACAAAAGAATATGCAAAAGAAGTGTATGCTCAATTTGCATTGGGGGAAGCATATAATCTTTGCAAACCGTACTCCTATGAATCGCTAAAGATGGATATGGAAGCAGAAAATCAGCAGCGTCAGGCGAAAAAGAGTGCAGGAGAAGTTGTTTACGGTACATTGGAATATACATTAGACAGTTATCTTGAATATACACTCAGCAATCTGAAAATACAGACAGTGGATTATATGGTGAGAAATCATGAGGAATCCTTAGAGAAAGAAGCAAAAACATATTGGGAAGCACACCCTGATAAATTTGAGAGAGTAGATGAGATCATATATCGTTTGGGTGAAGAGACGAAAACAGTTATCTGGGATGAACTTTCCACATTGGAAAAGACAGATAGTGAATTGTTTGAATATTTGTATTATGGGGAAGAGGGGGAGCAGTTCACCTTATCGGACAGAGACGAACCAATCAGTGGAGAGATTTTGAAAAAAGCAATGAAGACTACTGATTTTGAGACGGATAAAAGCACGGTCCTTAAGATTTACATATCGGATGTTTATTATGAAAAGCTGGTGAAACAGGCTGAGAAAGAGCATCCACTGGAGTTTGAATTAAATCAGGGATAGTAAAGAGGATGTACTGTTTCTGTTTTAAGAAATAATAAAGAAAGGAAGTAAAAAAATTATGAAAGGGAAAATGGTAAAACGTTTACTGGCAGTTGGTCTGTCTATTGCAATGGCGGTGACAACGTTCCAGACAGTGGGAACTTCTGGTCCTGAAATTGTACAGGCGGCTTCTACAGTGACAAATGAAAATCTGCTGAAAAATCCTACATTTGAAGAAGGTGTGGATCTTGGCACTCATTCTGATGGTAATCAGAATAACAAAGTGGGAAACTGGTTCGCTTATTCAACACAGAACCCGGGAACAGTAAAGAAAGTAAAAGAGAATGCACACAGCGGAGAGTGGTCAGCAACTGTTGCAAAACAAAATGATGCATTGGAGCAGGATGTGCCTTCAGAAAGGAGCAACATACAAACTTTCTGTATGGGCAAAAAATACAAACCCATCCGGTCTTAGAACATGGCTGTGCCTGAAATGGTACGGAGGAAGCGAAAAGAAAGTTGCAATCGATTCTTCAGAATACAAACAATATGAGATTGAATTTACATATACAGGAGCAACCGGATCAGATGCAGGAAAAAATACAAGAGCTGCAATCTGGGTGGAAAGCGGTAATAGTGGAAATGTATATGTGGATGACTGGTCATTACAGATTTCCAGTGATCTTAAGAGCTTAAGCGTGGAAAATGGAGCGCTGAAAGCAGAATATAATGCAGACTATCAGGGCGAAATGAAGAGTTCTGATTTTGATATCTCTTATACATCCTCTTTAGAACCTGAAGTGGCAAAGAAACTGGATATTACAAGTGAAACTGTGAACGGCAAGACATTGACAATGAATTTTGCAGAGATTGCAAAACAGCCTATGAAACAGACAATCACAGTCACTGCTACTTATAAACCAAGCAAACAGCCTATGGTAGTAGACTTTGATGTAGATGCATCCGGAGAAGAGTTGGTAGAAGCAAATCTTACCGGAATTACTGCTGAAAATGGCAGTGTCCAGCGAATTTGGATAAAGTACCAACAGTAGCTCCGGTAAAAGAAGACTTTACAGTGGAGTATAAAGTAAATGACGGTTCATTTGAGACTGCAAGAGTAAAAGACTTCACATATGATAAAGCAAACAAAAATGTTGTTATGACATTTGAAAAAATTTCAGGAGCTGTAGATACAAAGAACGTAACCGTGAAAGTTACATATAAAGGAGTTTCTAAAACTGCTGAGTTCACTGTAGAACTTGGAAGTGGTGTAAAATATTATGTTGATGCAACAAGCGGAAAAGACAGCAACAACGGTACAAGTCCGGAAACAGCATGGCAGACATTGGAACGTGTAAATAAAGAAGTTTTTCAGCCGGGAGACCAAATTCTTTTTAAAGCAGGAGAGACATGGACGGGAGCATTGAAACCACAAGGTTCTGGTGTGGAAGGTGCCCCAATTGTTATTGCAAGTTATGGAGAAGGTAAAAAACCTATTTTGAAACCAGGAGCTGACTGGACAATTTCACACATGAACATTGCCAATAAAGTGGTTCGTAATCCAAGAGTCAACAATGTGATTACATTTTTTAATCAGGAATATTGGGAAGTTAGAGATTTAGAGCTATATGATCCAACTTATGCTCAAAATGCAAACACATATGTTTATCGTAGAGGTATCAATGTTTCAGCTGAAGATGCAGGAGATCTTTCATATTTTAAATTTGACAATTTAACAATCCATGGATTCCGTGGACCGATCAGCAACGAAGGAAAGTCTTCTGGTGGAATCATTATGACAGTAACAACAAACTTAAATGATCTTTCCAAACGAGTTCCGACAGCAGTTCATGATATCAGTGTTACAAATTGTGAATTATACGATTTAGGAAGATCAGGTATTAACTTTGTTTCACCTTGGACAACAAGAAATGGAGCAAAATGGAATAAATACAGACCATTTGGATACAGAGGTTTAGGTGATTGGAAACCTTATGAAAGATTTACATTAAGTAATAATATTATCCATGATATCGACGGAGATGGTACAATTGTAGATGGCTGTAAAGATGTTATGGTAGATCATAACACAGTATATCGTACAGTATACAACTGTTGGTATGGTGTTGGACTTTTTAACTGGAACTCAGATAATGTTGTGTTTGAGTACAATGAAGTGTATGAAGCTTCGCCGGCAGATGCTTTACTTGGAGCAGGCGATGGTCAGGGAATTGAAATTGATGCTTTGAACCAAAATACATTAGTACAGTATAACTATTTACATGACAATGCTGGTGGTGTGTTCATGTGGTGCTGTACAGAAGATTTGCGTGGATTTGACGGAATTTATCGTTACAATATCAGCCAGAATGACGGCGCTAAACATGGCGTGATTGACTGGAGACCAGGACATGAAGGAAGTATGGCTTATAATAATACAATTTATTTAGGCGAAGGAATCGACAGAGAATGGTTGAAAAATGGTTATACAGGCGGAAAGAGCGATGCTAAATTCTATAATAATATTGTTGTAAACAAAGGTAAAATGACACTTGGAGCAGGATTCAATGAACAGGAAATTGATTACGGAAGTAATATTTTTGTAGGATTTAATCAAGTTCCGGCAAATGATACTGCTGTGATTCAGGAAGACCCGAAATTCGTGGCACCAGGAACAGGTGCAAATGGAATTGATTCTCTGAAAGGATATCAGCTTCAAGCGGATTCACCAGCGATTGATGCAGGTATGAATATTGAAAACAATGGTGGAAAAGATTATTTTGGAACAAAACTTACAGACGGAAAGACAGATATCGGTGCGTCAGAATATGTGGCAGCCACTTCGGAAGTAGACAAGTCTATGCTTGAATCAGCAATTCAGTATGCAGAAGAACAGATGACAGATCCAAAATATGAGGATGTTATTCCAGCAGCAAGAAAAGCATATGAAAAAGCATATGAAGATGCGAAAGCTGTTTTTGCAAATCCAGAAGCAACAGAAAAAGAAGTATCGGATGCGTTTAATGCACTTGCAGATGCAGGACATAAATTGAATTGGTATAAGGGAGATCTCACAGATCTTCGGGCAGCATACGAGATGTTTGAAGGAAAAGATTTAAGTGTTTATACAGAAGAGACACGAAAGGCTTTGGAAGAAGCGTTGGCAGAGGCGAAAGAGATTATTGATCTTGGGGACAATGCAGTAAAAGAATTTGTAGATGCAGCTTTAGAAAAATTGAATGCAGCCATCAAAGGATTAGAAGTAATTCCTGTAGATAAGTCAAAATTAGAAAAACTTGTAAAAGAAGCAGAAAAATATGAAGCTAAAATTGATGAATATACAGAGGAAACTGCGAAAACATTTACAGAAATGCTTGCGGATGCACGCGATGTATTAAGTAAAGAGGCTGTAAGCCAAACAACTATTGACTCTGCATATGTAGCATTGCAACAAGCAATTTTTGAGTTGAGATTAATTCCAAACAAAGATAAATTGGAAGCATTAATCAACAAAATAGAAAATACAGACTTAAGTGGTTATACTGCTGAAAGTGTGGCAGTGCTTAAAACAGCACTTTTTGAAGCAAAAGCAGTAATGGCAGATTCGAAAGCAGATCAGAAAGCTGTAGACAAAGCCGTACAGGTGCTTCAAGAAAAATTTGACGGTCTTGTAGCAGTTGGTGAAGAAACAAAAGCAGAGAAAGATGCTTTGAAAGATTTGATTGACAAGACAGAAAAAATGGATTTGAAATCATATACAGCAGAGACTGTTCTTGCAGTGAGAAACGCATTGAAGGAAGCAAAAGCAGTTTATGATGACAAAGATGCGACACAGCAGGAAGTGGACGCAGTACTTGCAAAATTACAGAAAGCATTAGATGGTTTGAAGAAAGCTGATGTACAAAAGACAGAGGATGACAAAAAACCGGCTAAGACAGGTGATGCAGCATTGCCAATCGGATGGGCACTTGCAGGTGTTGTAGCAGTGTTGGCAGCTGTGGAAACTTTCTTTGCAAGAAGAAAACGTCAGTAATGACAAAATCAAAATAGAGAAGACTTTTCTATAAACAGGCGGGATGTGCGAAAGCACGTCCCGCTTGTTGCGTTAAGTTCCGAATCGTACAAAAAAGAAACGAAAAAGGCGTGTTTTGTATAAGAAATGATGGTATAAAAGTGTTATAATAGGTTAAAAGGTACAAAATGTTATTTTATAAAAAGAGAAAATTATAAATAACACACAAAAGCGTATGAAGGAGGAAAAGAAAATGAGGAATCGGAAACGATGGGCTGCTGTACTGTTGGCATGTTCTTTGGCGTTTTCTGCTGTGGGCGATACAAGACTGATTGTTCATGCAAATGAAATGTGGGAAGAAGCAGGACAAGAAGAATACAGTGTGGAAGTTGAAAAGAAATCGGTAAAAAGCAAAAATAAATTGGATGATTTAAAAGAAAATGCAGTGCTTTTTCAAGAGTTTCAAGGAGAAGAACAAAAATTTGATGGAACACGTGCGGTTGATGTCAGCGAGCATGCAGAGAAGGTTCATGTAGTGAATACAGGAAGTGTTGTCCTGCGGTTTAAAGCTTCAAATAATGCAGGCGGTGTTTTGCTTGGAACGAAAGATCAGAAGATCGACCCGCCACAGGATCTTGGAAGAGGGAAAGATTGTACTTCTTTTTTCATCAAAGATGACGGAAAGTTCCGTATGGCGTATCAGCATACTGCAGCAGAGTATATAGGACCATATTCTTTTTCAGATGGGAATTGGCATACGGTAATTGTCAGCAGCCAGAATGAGAAGGCGATGCGTCTGACAATTGACGGTCAGGAAGTATGGAATAACACAGCTGCTTCCAATAAAGGAATGTTTGCAAAGCAGGGAATTTTGGATCAGGTCACAATCGGTGCTCAGAAAACAAAAGACGGACAGGTCTACAAAGGATTTCACGGAGAGATTTCTCACGTTATCGTTACAAGTGAGGAGTTGACTGATGAAGAAGCTGTTCAAATATCAAAATCAGGGTATTCCGGCGTGATTCCGAGTGGTTCGGCAATTTCAGAAATGTTCCAAAACCAGTATGACGATAATTCATGGGTATTTACCGGAGGAGAAGCTGTACAAGGTGGATTTTCGCAGACGAGAGGTATGAGAAACTATGTGGGACAGTTTGAAGAATATGTACGGTGGACAAAAAGCGGAAATGAGAATGGAAGACAGCGTTATACAATTAATACAGGAAAGGCTGGACAGACATTAAAAGATATTGTGGACAATTATCAAACACTGGTGGTGAATTATCAGCCGAAAGCGGCCGCTTATTTGGTCGGAAAAGAAGACTATCAGGCGGGAGAAAACGGAATTTCCACATTTAAAGAATCGCTGCGTCGATTTATTGACTTGTCACTGGAACTGAAAAAAGACGGAAAAGGATTTGCAGTAATTCAAAAGCCGTTTGCTGTCAAAGAAGAGACGACGAATAGAACGATCGAACGGTATTGTGAAGCGGTAGATGAAGTTGTCAAAGAGTATGAAAATGAGTCTGGGAAATTAGAGCGGATTGTTGTGGTAGATCATTTTACACAGACAAATCAGGACGAGTTCAAAAACAATAAATTACAAGACGGTGAGACGTTGAATGGCACAGGTCATTTTGAAATTGGAAAGCAGTTTTCAGCAGCAACAATAAAGAGTACAGATGGTTATCCGGGAAGTGGAGTTACTTTAAATCTTCAGGAAGAAGCGCAGCCGACTGTATATTTGGATGTTTTGCCGACTGTAGAAGCAGAGAAAGACAGACTTCATGTACAAATTCCGGAAACAAGTGGAAAATCATGGAAATATGAATTGAGTATCGGGGACAAAAAAATAACAGGAAGTACAAAGGAAAATACATTTGACATCACAGGGGTGGAATCTGGTAAAAAGTATCTCTTGAAATGTATTTCAGAAGATGGGACAACACAGCTTCAAACAGTGACAGGAAAAACGGAATCCGGTAATGTGGGAAGTTTATATAAGCAGACTCTGGACCAGAACCAAAAAGTGCTCGCAGAGAAGTTGAAAGAAAAAGAGAAGATGACTTGGCTGTTTATGGGAGATTCTATTACACATGGAGCTCTCTGGACAAAGGGATATGACGGAGTTGCCCAGATTTTTGAAAAATATCTGAAAGATGAGATGGGAAGAACGTCGGATACGGTAATCAATACTGCGGTTTCCGGAGCTACAACAGAAAGTACATTGAAAAATATAGAACAGAGGCTGGAAAAATATACGCCGGATGTAGTTTCTATTATGCTTGGAACAAATGATGCCGCAACGGCGGGAATTACACCTGATGTGTATGAAACAAATTTAAAGACAATCATACAAAAAATCAGAGATAAAAATAAAGATGCAGTCATTCTGTTGAGAACGCCGACTCCGACATGGGAAAATTCTCAGAGACCTGTCAAGCTGCCGGAATATATTGCGAAAATGGAAAAGGTTGCAAAAGAGCAGACAGATTTGATTTATATTGACCAGTATTCTGAACTGCAGACAGCATTTCAAATATATGGCTGGTTGAAGGGAGATGCATTTTTATTTGGAAATAATCTTCATCCGGGAGCAAATGGACATCTTTTGATGACAAGACAGTTTTTAAAAGGCTGTGGTTTTTGGAATGAGGACAGTGCGATTTCAAACTTATTTTATAAAATGCCAATTAAGGAGACTGCTTCTGACGTTGTGACAAAATTAAAGGCGATGCCGAATCAAATCGGGGTATCGTTAGGGGAACTGAAAAAAGACAGTCAGATGCAGATCGGTGCAGCACAGCTGACCGTGACTTCAAAGACAACCGGACAGACTTATAAAAAAGAGGTAAAAGCAGAGCAGGATACGGTTGTTTTGAAAGGGCTTCCGGGAAATCAGACATATGAGGCAGAAGTTACAGTCTGGTTGAAAGATCGAGCAGAGAAAGTGGTATTTCAAAAGCAGGACATCGAACTGCATGACAAACTGGAGGTACAGTTTGATATCTCTTTGAGCAATCAAAAGGTAAAGAAATTAAGTGCAGGAACAAAAGTAGGAACATTGTCAGTCGATGAGATGGCTCCGGAAGGAGCGTATGTTTTTTCTCTTTGTACAGGAGAAGGAGATATTCACAATGATTACTTTGCAATCGAAAACGGAGTGTTGAAAACAGCAAAGAAACTGGAAGAAGGAAAGACTTACACAATTCGTTTGAAGGCAAAAAATGGAGAAATCGAAAAAGAAAAAGTATTTGAAATTTATGCAGTGGGAAAAGGGCTGGTTTTCAGTAAAGAAAATCAACAGATTTCTGTAGGTGCACCTGTGGAATTGAGCAAAGAGGATTATGCGGAAAAATTAATGCAGTTAGAAGAAGGTACGATTTTAGTGCATTATACTTCTACAAGTGATCAGGGAATCCAGTCTTTATTCAGTGTTTCTAATGCAAAGAAAGGGAATGATAACAGACATTTTCATGTTTATATCAGACCGGAAGGACACCTTGGATGTGAAATTCGAAATGACAGTGCATTGAATTACGGTTTCCAGACACCGAATGCAGTGAAGTCCGATTATAAAGGAAAACCTGCAGAAAATACAATTGCTTTTCAGGCAGATAAAGAAAAAGGAACATACCAGTTATTTGCAAATGGGAAAAAAGTGTTGACGATAGATGCTGCGACATTAGGCGGCTATCACTTTATTTCTGAGATTACAGGATTAGATACCGTTTCTTTGGGAGCAACAAAGCGAGGAGAAATCAATAAGTATGCATTTGGAGGAACCATTCATAAAATCGAAGTATATGAAACTCCTTGGACAGATGAGGAACTGATTGAGGAAACAAAGAAAACAGCATATCCGGAATTGCAGCAGATTTTCCATAAAAATGATGGAACAGGTGCGAATTATTATCGAATTCCGGCGTTGTTGACATTGAAAAGCGGTGCTTTAATTAGTGCGGTAGATGCAAGATTCGGAGGTACACACGATTCGCCGAACAATATTGATATTGCAGTATCAAGAAGTGAAGATGGAGGAAAGAATTGGAGTGAACCAGAGCTTCCGTTCCACTATGAGGATTATGCAGACAATACATTGGAAATTCCGGTGGGAACACAGACAAGAGTCAATCAAAGTGCATCGTTTATCGATCCGGTTCTTTTACAGGACGAGGAGACGGAGCGAGTATTCTTGATATCAGATGCAATGGCGGCCGGATATGGTTCTCCTCAGGCAGTTACAGGAAGTGGCTATAAAGAAATTCAAGGGAAAAAATATTTGAAACTGCAAAAAGCGGGAGAAAAAGATTACAATTACACAGTTCGGGAAGACGGGGTAATCTACAATGATACAACAAATCAGGCAACCGAATACTCGTTGAACAGCAATTTTGAAATTTTGAAAAACGATGTATTGCAGACTGTGAAACAGAAATCGTCCAGATTTGATCCTACGAATGGTTCCGGAATGCTTGTGACAGATGAGACAGATAAAGATGTTCCAATGAATATCATGTATGCGGATGCGGTATTTAAAGCATTGCCGACGACATGGCTCTATATGAAATACAGCGATGATGATGGAAAAACATGGTCTGATCCAATACTTCTGAATGGAATGGTTAAGCCGGAGGATTCCAGAGTACTTGTTACAGGACCGGGAAGAGGTATGCAGATTAAAAACGGAGAACATAAAGGTCGTCTGATTATACCTGTATATGATACCGCACGGTCTGGAATTATTTACAGCGATGATCATGGGGAAACATGGCAGTACGCAAAAGGGCCTGCTACAGGAAAAGCAGCAATGTCAGAATCCCAGATTGTGGAGATGCCGGATGGAACGCTTCGTGTTTATGCAAGATCAACAGGGTCTAAGATTGCAGAGGCAGTAAGTTTAGACGGAGGAGAGACTTGGACGGAAGCGGTGCATGTATCTGGAATGACGCAGCCTGGATGGGGTTCTCAGCTATCGGTGATTCGCTATGGCGGTCTGATAGAAGGAAAACCGGCGTTGATTTTATCTACACCTGCAGGTGTGGGCAGTTATCGAAGAGATGGAAGAGTGAAGATCGGGCTGATTACGGACACCGGAAAAGAGGGAATTGAAAAATATACGGTTGATTGGAAATACGATTATTCCGTAGACAGTAAGAATGTAGGTTTTGCATATTCTTGCCTGACAGAACTTCCGAATCATCAGATCGGTTTGATTTATGAAAAATATGATTCCTATAATCCGGCAGAATTACATTCGCAGGATATTATGAAGTATGAAGAACTGTCATTATCAAATTTGATGGGGAAAGAAGTTGTTGAAATCATACCACAGGCAGAAGGAAAAGGAACAGTTTCTCAAAGAAATACGGTGGAAAAAGGAAGTACGATTACAATTGAAGCATATCCGGAAGAGGGATACCAATTTGTTCACTGGACAGATGAAAAAGGAAATCCGGTAAGTGAACAGAAAACGTATACATTTGAAGCCACAGAAAAAGCGGTACTTAAAGCGGTGTTTGAAAAAATGGGAGAAGAAGCTGATAAGTCTCTTCTTAAGTTTGCAATGCAATATGCCGAAGAGCAGATGGCAGATGAGAGATATCCGGATGTAATTCCGGCAGTGCGTAAAGCATATGAGAAAGCATATAAAGATGCAAAAGAGGTTTATGAGAATCCGGCTGCAACAGAAGCAGAAGTGGAGAATGCATATTGGACACTTATAGAAGCCGGACAAAAATTAAACTGGTACAAAGGGGATATCACAAATCTGCAGGTGGCATATGATTTGTATGCAGGCAGGGATCTGAGTATCTATACAGAGGGGACGAGAAAAGCTTTGGAAGAAGCGTTAACAGAGGCAAAAGAAATCTTAGATCTCGGAGAAAATGCAGTAAAAGACTTGGTAGATGCAGCATTGGAAAAACTGAATGCGGCAATTGGGAAACTTGAACTGATTTCGGCAAATAAGACAAAATTAGAAGAGCTTGTAAAAGAAGCGAAGCAGTATGAAGCTAAAATTGATGAATATACACCGAAGACTGCGGAGACATTTATAGCAATGCTTGAGGAGGCAAGAAACGTACTGGCAGCAGAACAAGTAAGTCAGGCAACGGTTGATTCCGCATATGTTGCATTGCGGCAGGCAATCTTTGAGTTGAGGTTGATTCCAAACAAGGATAAGTTGGAAGAATTGATTAATAAAGTCGAAAAAATAGATTTGAGCAGCTATACAGCAAAGAGTGTTGCAGTGCTTAATACAACCCTTCTTGAAGCAAAAGCAGTGATGGAAGATCAGGACGCAGACCAGAAAAAAGTAGATGCCGTACTTGCAAAATTACAGAAAGCAGTAGATGGTTTGAAGAAAGCAGATGCAGCAAAACCGACTGATAAGGATCAGGGAACGGGCAATACAAACAAAGCCGATAAGAATCAAGGAACAAGCGATACAAAACCTGCGAAGACAGGAGACACAGCATTACCGATTGGCTGGGCAGCTTTGGGAATGACAGCAATGCTTGCAGCAGTATTTAGATTCCTTGCAAGAAGAAAAAATACGAAATAGTATCTCATCTATTTAAAATGAAATGACAGTAAAAATACGGGGAAGTGAAAAAATTCACATCCCCGTATTTTTATTTCCAAAAATCGGTATTATCTAATCCAACATCTTTTGCTTTGAAAACTGGATCGAGACCTTGTTTCTTTTGCCGTGTATAATCTTTAAGTACTTTGCAAGCTATTCCGCCCAATAGGAAAATGACTAAAATATTTTCAATTGCCATAAATCCCATGAGTACGTCAGCGAGATTCCATACAGTACTGAAATCTGCCTGAGCACCTAAAAAAATCGCAATCAGACATGTGATTCGGAATACATTCAGCAGAATGCGATTGTTCTTGATGAACAGAATGTTTGATTCGGCGTAATAGTAATTTCCGATTAAACTTGTGAATGCAAATGCAAAAATGGAAAATGTAATAAAATGGATACCAAGTGAACCGACATTTGCACTGATCGCAGCCTGTACATATGGGATACCGTCCAATTTTTCAGGAATGCCCGTTACTCCGGAAAGCAACAAGATAAAAGCGGTAGTCGTACAGATCATAAGTGTATCGATAAATACAGAAAGAACCTGAACCATTCCTTGTTTTACCGGGTGAGAAACAGTTGCGGTTGCGGATGCATTTGGCGCGCTACCCATACCGGCCTCGTTGGAGAATAACCCGCGTTTGATCCCGATTAAGACAGTACTTCCGGCAAATCCACCGAAGATTGCCCGAAAATCAAAGGCGCCTTCAAAGATGAGTGAAAACATCTCAGGAACACGGTCTAAGTTTGTCAGTGTAATGAAGATTCCCATCAAAATGTAGATTCCAGCCATAATCGGAACAATTACAGAAGAAATGAATCCGATTCTGTGAACCCCTCCGAAGATGACAAATGCAGTTGCAGCAGCAATCAAAAGTCCGACAACGGCAGGAAGGATTGTATCGCTGTAATTTGGAATGTAATATTCCAAAGCAGATGACATATTATAAGTCTGAAGACCATTGAAACCATAGGCAAAACATGCAATCAGCAGAATGGAAAAGAGAACTCCAAGCCAACGTTTGCCGAGGGCACGTTCAATATAATAAGATGGACCTCCGCGGAATTCTTTTCCATCTTTTACTTTGTAAACTTGTGCCAGTGTACTTTCGACAAAGGCAGATGCACCGCCGACGATTGCCATAACCCACATCCAAAATACAGCGCCCGGTCCTCCGGCTACAATTGCAGTTGCAATTCCGGCAATATTTCCGGTACCGACTCTTGATGCAGTAGAAATCATCAGAGCCTGAAAAGAAGAGACGGATTTTCCATTGTCATTCTTTTCCGCTTTTTCTTTCAGCGCTTTGATCGCATCACCAATCAGACGAAATTGTACAAATTTTGTACGAATGGAAAAATAGATACCAGCAGCTACAAGTAAAAAGATTAGAATGTAGCTGTAGAGAAAGTCATTTAGACTTGCCAATAAATTGTTAAACACAATAAGTTCCTCCTTTGCTTGGCAGAAAAAAGCAGCAAAGGATTTTTTCTCTTAAAAAAAGTACTTGTGGTCAAATTTGATTGGCTTTCACAAGTACTTGCTACTTTTTTCTAGATTTTATTTGGTTAAAGTGTAATATAAAAATGAGGGAAAGTCAAGAAATACTTAACTACGTGAATCATTTAACGTAAGAAAATGTGTGCAAAGTGCGTACAAATGTGTTATTCTTATATACAAATCAAAAAACAGGAGGAGAAATAAGTGATGAATCAAGGAATAAAAGTTGTAAAAATAGCATTATTAGGTTTGGGAACAGTCGGAAGCGGTGTATATAAATTGATCGAAGAAAAGGGAGAAGAATTTGAAAAACGCACGGGTGCGAAGATTCAGATTGAAAAAATTCTGGTACATAATCTGAAAAAGGAAAGACCGGGAGTGAAGAAGTGTCTTTTGACAGATCAGTGGAAAGAGATCATTGAAAATGATGAGATTGAGCTTGTGATAGAAGTGATGGGTGGAATCGAACCGGCAAAAGCTATGATTTTGGAGGCGTTAAATGCAGGAAAAAATGTAGTGACAGCGAATAAAGATCTGGTGGCAGAGCACGGAAAAGAACTGTTTGAAGCAGCAGAGAGGAATCAAAAAGACTTTTTATTCGAGGCGGCTGTCGCAGGTGGTATTCCAATCATCCGTCCGCTGAAACAGTGTCTTGCGGGAAATGAGATTTCAGATGTTATCGGAATTGTCAATGGAACAACGAATTATATTTTGACCAAGATGTGCGAAGAAGGAATGGATTTTCAGGAGGCGCTTGCAAAAGCTACTGAGCTTGGATATGCGGAAGCAGATCCTACAGCGGATATAGAAGGATACGATGCAGGGCGGAAAGTTGCAATCATGGCATCGATTGCATTTCATTCCAGAGTCGTTTTTTCGGATGTCTATACAGAGGGAATCACAAAAATTACAGCAAAGGATATTGCGTATGCAAAGGAATTTGACAGTGTGATCAAACTGCTCGGCGCAGCTCACAATACAGAAAAAGGAATCGAGGTAGCTGTCTATCCGATGATGATTTCAAATCAGCACCCACTTGCGTCGGTAAGAGATTCATTCAATGCAGTATTTGTGCATGGAGATGCGGTGGACGATGCCATGTTCTATGGAAGGGGCGCGGGAGAACTTCCGACGGCAAGCGCGATTGTGGGAGATGTTTTGGACGTTGTGAGAAATATGGAATATGGATGTACAGGCAGAATTGGCTGCGGTTGTTATCGAGAAACACAGGTCAAATCAATAGCCGATGTCAAGAATAAATTTTTCCTCCGCATGCAGGTCACGAATCAGCCGGGAGTGCTGGCAAGCATTGCAAATGTATTTGGAAAACATAAGGTAAGTATCGAACGAATCATTCAAAAAGATGTTGAAAAAGAAAAAGCGGAGCTGGTAATTGTGACAGAGTATGTGAAAGAAGGATATTTACAGGAGGCGTTAGATGAGCTGATGCAAATGCCGATTTTGGAGGAAATCAGCAGTAAGATCCGTGTTTATTAAAAATCAGTCTTTACGTGAAAAACAGATTGTGTTACAATTGTCGAGGAAAAATAAAATAAAAAGAAAAGCAGAGTAAGAGTATGTGCGTTAAGTGCCAGTTGGACGGGGAGTTGCCAGTCGGACGAAAAGCAAAATTGCTTGCGGTACATACTCTGCATCCCGCTGCTGCACATGACAGATATAAGGAAAATACCTGTTATGCGTAGCTTCAGGACTACTGCAAAGGAGGTATTTTTTATGTTGCAAATGAAGAAACAATTTGCAGACTCTTTTGAGGAGTTGAAGAACTTGAGGACAATTGTGGTGACAGCGCTGCTGATTGCCATTGCCGTCGTACTTGGATTTTTCAGTGTTCAGTTGACGGAAAATTTGAAAATCGGATTTTCATTTATTGCCAATGAACTGACAGCCATGCTGTTTGGTCCGGTAGTCGGCGGTATTATGGGAGGAGTTGCCGATATTATCAAATATCTGCTCAAACCTACCGGTCCGTTTTTCTTTGGGTTTACATTCAATGCGATACTCGGAGCAGTGATCTATGGCGTGATGCTCTATAAAAAGCCGATCAGCTTTAAAAGAATATTGGCGTCAAAGATTGTTGTGGCAATCGTTGTCAATGTATTTTTGAATACGTATTGGCTTTCGATGTTGTATGGAAATGCATTTATGGCAATTTTACCGCCACGTCTGATCAAACAGATCATCATGGTGCCGATACAGTCGATCATGTTGTATGCGGTTGTTGAGGTGCTCGCAAAAGCAAAAGTCTTTTCCGCATTTCGAGTGAAAGTATAAAATAATTAAAGAAGAATGTGGCATACTAAAGCAAAAAGGAGAATGCGAGATGACGGCAGAAGTAATCTCTTATTTGCTTTCACAGGAGAATGAAAAGGAGTACTTGCAGTCTCAGATGGTTCTGCAATGTGCTCCTTTTCTGAAAAGGATAAAGATAGCAGGTATGTTTTGTGCGAAGTGCTTTGACGAGAAAATATGTGTGGAAGTATTGAACAATACGGATATCTGTTATAAACTGCTCTATAAAGTGCAGGGTGGTTTTCAAGTGTTCTTATATCGAAAAGAAGAATTTCAAACCTATCTGAGAAGGACGGAGGTGCGTAAGTTTTTAATAGCATATGGATATGACTGTGAGCATATGGAAAACTGTTTGAACCTGCTCGGCATGAGACTGAAATGCTATTTGCAGAAAGAACAGCTATTTCCACATGAGATAGGTGTGTTCTTGGGGTATCCGCCTGAGGATGTAAAAGCTTTTATAAAGCAAAATGGGAAGGGGGCGGTTTTGTGCGGATATTGGAAGGTTTATTCGAATATAAAGAAAGCACAACTACAGTTTTTGATGTATGATATGGCAAAAGTGCATGCAGTCAATGAATATTTATGTGGAAGGTCTGTGTGGAAAATCGCATTGCAGAACAATTGCTTCTCGTGGTACAATGGAGAGCGTGAAAAGGAGGAGTTAACGATATGAGTTATGCAGATAAAGTGTTTATAGATATGTGCCGTGATATTATCGATAACGGTGTCAGTACGGAAGGTGAAAAGGTGCGCCCAAAGTGGGAGGATGGAAGCTTTGCCTATACGCTGAAAAAGTTTTGTGTGGTGAATCGATATGATTTGTCAAAGGAATTTCCGGCGTTGACACTTCGACGTACCGGTATCAAAAGTTGTGTGGATGAGCTGTTGTGGATCTGGCAGAGAAAATCCAATAATGTGCATGATCTAAAGCCACATATTTGGGACAGCTGGGCAGATGAAGATGGGTCGATCGGAAAGGCTTATGGATATCAGATGAGTGTAAAGCATCAATATAAAGAGGGAATGATGGATCAGGTGGACCGTGTAATCTATGATTTGAAAAATAATCCATATAGCCGCCGTATTATGACAAATATTTATGTCCACCAGGATTTGCACGAGATGAACCTGTATCCGTGTGCGTACAGCATGACATTTAATGTGACAAAGAAGAAAGACAGTGACAAGCTGGTCTTAAACGGAATTTTAAACCAGCGTTCTCAGGACGTGCTTGCGGCGAATAACTGGAATGTATGCCAGTATGCGGTGTTGATGCATATGCTGGCACAGGTGTGTGATATGCAGGTGGGCGAGTTTGTCCATGTGATCGCAGATGCGCATATTTATGACAGACATATTCCGCTTGTGGAAGAACTAATTTCCAGAGAGCCGCTGCCTGCACCTACGTTCTGGCTGAATCCCGAGGTGAAGAATTTTTATGAATTTACACCGGATGATGTGCGCCTGGACAATTATGAGACAGGGTCACAGATTAAAAATATTCCGATTGCAGTGTAGGAGGAAAAAAGATGAATTTGATTGTAGCAGTGGATAAGAATTGGGCAATTGGTCTGCATAATAAACTTTTGGTAAGTATTCCGGCAGATATGAAATTTTTCCGTGAGACGACGATGGGAAAAGTGGTCGTGATGGGAAGAAAGACATTGGAGAGTTTTCCGGGAGGGCAGCCACTCAAAAGGAGAACGAATATTGTTCTGACAAGTGATAAGAATTACAAGGTCAAAGATGCTGTTGTAGTCAACAGTGTGGAAGCACTTTTGGAGGAACTGAGACAGTATAACGATGAGGATATTTACGTGATCGGCGGGGAAAGCATTTACCGTCAGCTTCTCCCATACTGTAAGGTTGCGCACATTACAAAGATTGACCATGCGTATGAGGCAGATACATATTTTCCAAATCTAGATGAGATGCCGGAGTGGAAGATTACAGGGGTCAGCGAGGAACAGACATATTTCAATCTGGAATATGAATTTGTAAAATACGAAAGAATTGGTTAGGAGATAAGACAAGATGATAAAAGTGATTGCATCAGATATGGACGGGACGCTGCTTGGGTTAGATCATAAGGTCGCACCGAGGACATTGGAGGCAATTCATATGGCACAGGAGCAGGGAATTCGTTTTATGATCGCGACAGGAAGAAATTTCCGAAGTGCAATGGAGGAACTGGAGGAATTGGATCTAGAGTGTGATTATCTTGTGGGAAGTGGCGCAGAAGTGAGAAATCCGCAAAGAGAAGTGGTGCTGCAAACACCGATTCCGATTGAGGTGTGTGAAGAACTATATCGACAGTTGATAAAATTTCCGGTGTCGATCATCTTTTCTACAGATGATTTTGACTATCGAATCGGAACCGAGGAGGAGATTGAGGAAAGCATTGTAGAACAGATTCATCTGTTCCATCTGGATTTGGAGCCGGAGAAAATCCGACATTCTGAATTGTATGAGCGTATCTGTAAAGCGACCAGAAGAATATCGGATTTTGCAGAATTAAAAGAGGGAAAAGCACCAATCTATAAGGTTTTTATTTTTACCGAAGATATTCCGCTATTGAAACGGATTCAGAGCGTACTAGGTGAAAACAACAAGGTTGCGGTGGCATCTTCGTTTATTACGAATCTGGAGATTACAGATGTACATGCGCAGAAAGGACCGATGTTAAAGCGGTATATTGAGTCGCTTGGATATACGATGGATGAAGTGATGGTATTTGGAGACAGCATGAATGATTACTCAATGCTTTCTATGGACTTCAAAGCGACGGTTGCAATGGAAAATGCGGAACCTGAGATTAAAGAAGTGGCAAAGTATGTGACAAAAAGCAATGAAGCGTATGGAGTGGCGTATGCCATAGAAGAGCTTTTGAAGCATTATAAAGAAACAAAGGAGGGCGTGTCTTAAGAAGACAGCCCTTCTTTTCTGAGTTCCTGCATTTGCCGTAAGACCTCTAAATCGGATTCTTTTAAGCGAAGATTGGACTCGAGAGATTCCCCGTCCGGTGTTGTAACTTTGATTTCAATGATTGTATCTTTGCAGAGTGCTCTTTTTGAAACAGCATCTAAAAAAGAAGGAAACTTTGGATGGTTTTGTTTGAGTGTTGCTAACATGCTTTTTACCTGCATGAATTTCATCGGATTTATCATAAATAGTCATTCTCCTTTTATTTTATAATTTTTTAATTGCTTTTTTTAACAGTTGTGATATAGTTTCTCGTTGATACATTCGTATCATCTATTTTAAAAAATCAAACAGATGTTGTCAATTGGTACAGGAGGAAAATGATATGATGATTATTACGGATTCTGCTTCGGATATCACAAAGCAGGAAGCATTGGAGATGAATATCCGAATCGTTTCTTTAAAGATAAGATTTTCAGATGGGGAGTTTCATCAGAATACGGAGGAAGACTTTAGTTTTGTAAAAAGGGAAAAACTTTAGTTGACAAAAGTGTCAGAAAATTTTATAATAACTCTAAATTGTCTGTAAAATACAGTGTCAAGGAGGAGTACACAGTTTTTGAAAAACTGGTCGGCAATATAGAAAATGATTCGCCCTAAGCTGTATGCTTGGGGTGTTTTTTTGTATCTGGAAGGAGGACATATATGAGGAAGATTACAGGAAATAAATTGTTTGTGAAGGCACTAAAAGAAGAAGGGGTGGATATTCTGTTCGGATATCCAGGCGCCTGTACGATTGATATCAGCGATGAGCTTTATAAGCAGGACTATACAAAAGTGATTTTGCCAAGACACGAGCAGGCGCTTGTGCATGCGGCGGATGCCTATGCAAGATCTACCGGAAAGGTAGGTGTCTGTCTTGTGACAAGCGGTCCCGGGGCGACGAATCTTGTTACCGGAATTGCGACAGCCAACTATGACAGTGTTCCGCTTGTGTGTTTTACAGGGCAGGTCGCAAGAAATCTGATCGGAAATGATGCATTTCAGGAAGTTGATATTGTCGGAATTACAAGAAGTATCTGCAAATATGGAATTACGGTACAAAAAAGAGAAGATTTGGGGCGGATTATCAAAGAAGCATTTTATATTGCAAGGACAGGAAGACCGGGACCGGTAGTCATAGACCTTCCAAAAGATGTGATGGCAGAACTTGGAAGTCCTGAGTATCCGCAGACTGTGAATATCAGAGGGTATAAGCCGAATACAGAGGTTCATATCGGACAGCTAAAACGTGCCATGAAGATGCTGAATAAAGCGAAAAAACCGCTGTTTTTAGCAGGGGGCGGTGTAAAGATTGCAAACGCGGTCGAGATATTTACAAAAATTGTAGACATCACAAAGATTCCGGTAGTGACAACGATCATGGGAAGAGGGTCGATTCCTACGAATCACCCACTGTTTATCGGAAATTTGGGCATGCATGGAGCATATGCGGCAAATATGGCAGTCAGTGAATGTGATCTTTTGTTTTCGATTGGAACAAGATTCAATGATCGGATTACCGGAAAGATACATGAATTTGCTCCGAATGCACAGATTGTACACATTGATATTGACACTGCTTCTATTTCAAGAAACGTACATGTAGATATTCCGATTGTGGCAGATGCGAAAACCGCGACCGAAAAGATTTTGGAGTATGCGGCCTTTCATGATACGGCACAGTGGCTTGAAAAGATAGAAGGATGGAAAGAAGAACATCCATTGAAAATGAAAGAAAAACCAGTGCTGACACCACAAAAAGTCATTGAGACAATCAATGAGATGTTTGAGGAGGCAATTGTGGTGACAGATGTGGGACAGCATCAGATGTTCACAACACAATATTTGGAGCTGACGGAGAAAAAACAACTTTTGACATCCGGTGGACTGGGGACAATGGGGTATGGATTTCCGGGGGCGATCGGCGCACAACTTGGCAATCCAGACACACCGGTCATTGCGATTTCCGGAGATGGTGGTATGCAGATGAATATACAGGAATTTGCGACTGCAGTCGGGCAGGAACTTCCTCTCATTTTATGCGTGTTTAACAATAACTATCTTGGAATGGTGCGTCAGTGGCAGAAGTTATTTTACGGAAAGCGTTATTCCATGACCTGCCTTCGTGCTAGAAAATCCTGCGAGGGAAAATGCGGAACACCGGAATGTGAGTGCCCGCCGTATACACCTGACTTTGTGAAACTGGCAGAGAGCTATGGCGCAAAAGGAATTCGCGTATTCAAACCGGAGGAAATCAAAGAAGCATTTGAAGAGGCGAGAAAGAATACAAAGACCCCGACATTGATTGAATTCATTATGGATCCGGAGGACTTGGTATATCCGATGATCAAGCCGGGCGGAACATTAGAAGAGATGTTGATGGATTGTTAGGAGGAGCAAAAATTATGAATACGACAATGAAAAAGAGATGGATTTCTCTGTATGTGGAAAATCAGGTAGGTGTACTTCCTAAAATATCAGGGTTGTTTTCCGGAAAATTATACAATTTGGAAAGTCTTACCGTAGGAACAACGGAGGATCCGACGATTTCGCGAATGACGATTGAGACAGTCAGTGACGATGAGACATTTGAACAGATCAAAAAACAGCTCAATAAATTTGTGGAGGTCATTAAAGTGATTGACTTTACAAACAGTTCTGTGTGCATGAAAGAACTAATGTATGTGAAAGTCAAAAAATGTACGAGAGAGGATAAAGAAGAACTGTTCCAGATTGCACAGTCTTTTAAAGCAAAGATCATCGATTACGGGAAAGACAGCCTGCTTTTGGAATTTGTGCAGACGGCGTCAAAAAATGATGCGCTGATTAAGCTGATGAATGAAGAATTTCAGGCAATTGAGGTTGTACGTGGCGGAAGCGTTGGAATAGAAGCAATCAATATGGCAGAACGATAAGTATTTTAGTCTCTTTTTGAAAAAACACAAAAAAACAGAGTGCGCTCTATTGACAGGCGGATAAAAAAGTATAATAATAAAAAACAAGAGAAATCAGTAACGGAATGGAGGAATTGTGATGAGTAAAAAAGAGATAGATTGGTCAAATATCGGATTTGGCTATGTACAGACGGATAAAAGATATGTTTCAAATTATAAAGATGGAAAATGGGATGAAGGCGGACTTACAGAAGAGGCGAATGTGGTATTAAATGAGTGTGCGGGTGTTCTTCAGTATGCTCAGACAGTTTTTGAAGGGCTTAAAGCATATAGGACTGAAGATGGACATATTGTCACATTTCGTCCGGATTTGAATGCGAGCAGAATGGCAGACAGTGCAAGAAGACTGGAGATGCCGGTGTTTCCGGAAGATCGTTTTATAAGAGCGGTTGAGCAGGTTGTTGCGGCAAATGCAGATTATGTGCCTCCATATGGTTCAGGAGCTACATTGTATATCCGCCCATATATGTTTGGAACGAATCCGGTGATCGGAGTGAAACCGGCAGATGAATATCAATTTCGTGTATTTGCAACACCGGTAGGACCGTATTTCAAAGGTGGTGCAAAACCAATCACAATTCGTGTATGCGATTTTGACCGCGCTGCCCCACATGGGACAGGACACATCAAAGCAGGTTTGAACTATGCGATGAGTCTTCATGCAATTGTAGATGCGCATCAACAGGGATATGATGAGAATATGTACTTAGATTCTGCTACAAGAACAAAAGTAGAAGAAACAGGTGGAGCGAACTTTATCTTTATTACAAAAGACAATAAGTTGGTAACGCCGAAGTCTGATACGATTCTTCCATCTATCACAAGGCGTTCACTTGTATATGTTGCAAAAGAGTACCTTGGTATGGAAGTGGAAGAAAGAGAAGTGTTGTTTGAAGAAGTGAAGGAGTTTGCAGAGTGTGGTCTTTGCGGAACAGCAGCAGTCATCTCACCGGTTGGGAAAGTGGTAGATCATGGAAAAGAGATCTGTTTCCCAAGTGGAATGGAGGAGATGGGACCTGTTACAAAGAAATTATATGACACATTGACAGGAATTCAAATGGGACATATCAAAGCTCCGGAAAGCTGGATTAAAGTTATTAAATAGGAAAGAAACAGAAGGGACATCGCAGAAAGTTGTGATGTCCCTAATTTTCTCTAAAGCTGAAAGATGTGCGTGGCAATCGTAAAATAGATGATGATGGAGCAGGTATCCACGAGTGTTGTGATAAGCGGAGCTGCCATGATTGCAGGATCTAAATTGATTTTTTTCGCAAACAGTGGCAGAATACAGCCGATGATCTTTGATAAAATGACAGTGCAAATTAGGGAAAGACCAATCACGACAGCAAGCTTCAAATCTTTGTACATGATAAAAATTCGCAGTCCGTTTGCGAGTGCAAGTCCAAGACTTACAAGCAGTGCCACACGGAATTCTTTGAATATGACTCTGAAAATATCTTTGAAACGGATCTCGTCCAATGCAAGTCCGCGTATGATTAAAGTGGAGCTCTGAGAACCACAGTTTCCGCCGGTATCCATCAGCATTGGGATGAAGGAGACAAGCAGAGGGATAGCAGCAAATGCATTTTCATATTGTGTTATAATTGTTCCGGTAATGGTTGACGACAGCATTAAAATCAAAAGCCATAAAAAACGGTTTTTTGCATGTGAAAAGACTGAAGTCTCAAAATAAGTTTTTTCACTTGGATTTACAGCCCCCATGATAGAGATATCTTCAGTTGCCTCATCCACCATAACGTCCATAGCATCGTCCACAGTGATGATTCCCACCATTCGGTTATCGAGGTCTACAACAGGAAGTGCGAGCAGATCGTATTTGGAAAACAGTCTGGCTGTCTCTTCCTGATCGGTATGTGTGCCTACAGAGATGATCTCAGTCTCCATAATATCCTGGATAAATGTATTGTCGTCTAAAGTCATCAGGTCTTTGGCAGAGACAATTCCAATCAAACGACGGTTTTCCAACACATAGCACGTATAAATGGTCTCTTTGTGTATTCCGACTTCTTTGATATGTTTCATAGTCTCTTTGATTGTCATAGTCTTCTTTAAAGATACATATTCGGTTGTCATGATACTTCCCGCGCTGTTTTCAGGGAATTTCAAAAGTTGATTGATCAGATCTCGTTTATCGGAACTGACAGTATGCAAAATCCTGGTTACAAGATTTGCCGGAAGTTCCTCTAATAAATCTACCGTGTCATCCATATATAAATTATCCAGCAGTTCACGAAGTTCTTTTTCGGTAAAAATTTTTACAAGGTAAGACTGAATGGGATTACTCATATTGGAGAATACATCTGCAGCTTTGTCCTTGGGAATCAGACGAAACGCAAAGGCTCTCTCCTTGTCTTCTAAGTTAGAAAGCAGCAGGGCAATGTCTACTGCATTCATTATCTCCAACGTGTTTTTGAGCGTTTTGAAATCTCTTTTCTCTAACAGTTCGATAAAAGTTGTTCTGTTCATAGTCAGTTCTCCTTTTCATTATTTTATTTTTCGTTCGTATTTTGGGATCAAAACTGGCACCAGCATCCATTGCCCTCACCTCCTCGTATAAAAATTTAAGAACAAGATACCTGTCCGCAGCAGTGCGATGCAATTTCTACGCAATAAAAAATCCCGCCAAAGCAAAAACAATGGCGGGAATCATTCCGTGACAACATCGTTCAAGCTTTAGCATCACAGGGCATATAAATTGCATTAAGATATGCCTTATCTGCGACATATCCTGCTAACCAGCGAATCGTGTCTCCACGTTGTTGCGGCAGCAATCTTAGGAAAATCCAAATCCCTGTGGTAGCCTCACCTACCGAATCTTATTCTTTTTTGTTAGTCTAATACACAGAAACAGAACTTGTCAATAGTTTTATTCAAAATTTGCTCCAAAACTAAAAATATGCTATAATATATCAGCTTATGTAAAAAATAGGAGGGATGCTCTGTGGAGGCGTATACAAGTTTTGCGGCTGTCTACGATACTTTTATGGATAATATTCCATATGAAGAGTGGGAAAAATATTTGAAAAGTCTGTTATACGAATACGGTGTGCGTGAGGGACTTGTATTAGAACTTGGCTGTGGAACCGGGAATATGACAGAGATTCTGGCACAATCCGGCTACGATATGATCGGGGTGGACAATGCAGAAGAGATGCTTGAGATTGCGATAGAAAAAAGGATGAAATCTGGGCTTGATATTTTATATCTTCAGCAGGATATGCGAGAATTTGAACTGTATGGAACAGTGAAAGCAATTGTCAGTGTCTGTGATTCTGTCAATTATATATTAGAGGAAGAAGAGCTGGAGGAGGTATTTCGGCTCGTTAATAATTATCTTGATCCTGGCGGAGTGTTTATCTTTGATTTCAACACGGTTTATAAATACAGGGAAATATTAGGTGATCAGACGATTGCAGAGAACCGTGAGGAATGCAGTTTTATCTGGGATAATTATTATTACGAAGAGGAAAGAATAAATGAATATGAACTCAGTCTGTTTATTCGGGAAGGAGATTCTGAGTTATATCGCAAATACCAAGAGACACATTTTCAAAAGGCGTATGACCTGGAGACAATGAAAAGGCTGATTACACAGTCTGGATTAGAATATATTACAGCATATGATGCGTTTACAAAAGAAGCGCCGACAAGAGTGAGTGAACGAATCTATGTGATTGCAAGAGAAAGAGGGAAATAACGATGAAAGATTATATTGTAAGAGCAACAGCGGCAAATAACCAGATCAGAGCGTTTGCTGCGACAACAAGAGATGTTGTGGAGACTGCAAGACAGGCCCACAATACAAGCCCGGTTGCAACGGCGGCACTCGGACGACTGTTGACCGGGGGAGCCATGATGGGAACCATGATGAAAAACGAAAAGGATCTGCTGACGATCCAGATTAAATGTGAAGGACCGATCAAAGGTCTTACTGTGACTGCCGATGTAAATGGAAATGTAAAAGGCTATGTGGAGAATCCGGATGTAATGCTTCCGCCAAGCAAAGCCGGAAAGCTTGATGTGGCGGCAGCACTTGATCTGGGAGTTTTGAGTGTCATCAAAGATATGGGATTGAAAGAGCCATATGTAGGGCAGACAATTCTGCAGACGAGTGAGATTGCGGAGGATTTGACTTATTACTTTGCGACATCAGAGCAGGTTCCGTCGTCTGTTGGACTTGGTGTACTGATGGAAAAAGATAATACTGTCAAACAGGCAGGTGGTTTTATCATTCAGGTCATGCCTTTTGTCGAAGATGCGGTGCTTGATAAATTGGAAGAAAATATTAAAAAAATTGATTCTGTGACAGCAATGCTGGATAAAGGTTACACACCGGAACAGATTTTAGAGACGGTTCTTGAGGGGATGGATGTAGAATTTACAGATACGGTTCCAACTAGATTTTACTGTAACTGTACAAAAGAAAGAGTAGAAAAAGCGATTGTGAGTATCGGGAAAAAAGATATTCAGGAGATGATCGATGACGGAAAAGAGATTGAAGTCAACTGCCATTTCTGCAATACGAATTATAAATTTACAGTAGATGAACTGAAAGAGATTATAAAAAGAAGCAGGTAATGAGAGAGGAGGTCCGTTGAGATGAGAGATGGATTTGTAAAAGTCGCTGCGGCAACATTGAACACGAAAGTTGCAGATGTGGAACACAATAAGTGGGAGATCTTTCGTCTGATTGACGAGACAATTGAAAATGGAGCAAAGATTGTAGTGTTTCCGGAGCTTTGTATTACCGGATACACCTGTGGAGACTTATTTTCACAGGACATTTTGCTGAGTCAGTCAGCAAAGGCACTGGAAGAGATTGCCGCTTACACAACAGGAAAAGACGGATTATTTTTTGTCGGTCTCCCATATGTCGTGTGCAATAAGTTGTATAATGTTGCGGCAGCAGTATGTGATGGTGAAGTGATTGGGATGGTAACGAAGACATTCCTTCCAAACTACAGTGAATTTTATGAAATGCGGCAATTCCAGCCGGGACCTAAAAAGGCAGATTGGATTCCGTATGGGGAGGAAGAGATTCCATTTGGACCGCAGATTTTATTTGCGTGTGAAGAACTTCCGAATTTAGTTGTATCAGCTGAGGTTTGCGAGGATGTGTGGTCTCCGGTTCCGCCGAGTATTCAGGCGGCACTTGCCGGTGCAACAATTGTGGTAAACTGCTCTGCAAGCGATGAGACAGTTGGGAAAGATGCGTATCGCAAGCAGCTGATTTCCGGACAGTCTGCAAGACTTATTGCGGGATATGTGTATGCAAATGCAGGAGATGGAGAGTCAACCACAGATGTAGTGTTCGGTGGACACAATATTATCGCTGAAAATGGAAGCATCTTAAGCGAATCAGAACGCTTTATGAATCAGACTATTTACAGTGAGATCGATGTGGATCGAATCGTCAGTGAAAGAAGAAAAAATACGACTTTCCAGATGGAGGAAGACTTAGATCGATTTATTCGTGTTCCATTTTCAATTAAGGTGGAAGATACGAAACTTACAAGAACTTTTGAAAAATTGCCATTTGTGCCGGAGAATGAAAGTCTGAGAAATAGATGCTGTGAAGAATCTTTGATGATTCAGGCGATGGGACTAAAAAAACGTCTGAATCATACTAATTGTAAGAGTGCAGTTGTTGGAATTTCAGGAGGATTGGATTCTACGTTGGCGTTGCTTGTGACGGCAAAGGCGTTTGATTTGCAGGGAATAGACAGAAGCTGCATAGAAGCTGTCACAATGCCTTGCTTTGGAACAACTGACAGAACATACCAAAATGCATGTGTCTTGACGAAAAAACTTGGGGCAACACTTCATGAAGTGAATATTCAGGATGCAGTGAGGGTACATTTCCGAGATATCGGTCATTCTGAAGAGAAACATGATGTGACGTATGAAAATGCGCAGGCACGTGAGCGAACACAGGTGCTGATGGACATTGCTAATCAGACAGGCGGAATGGTGATTGGCACAGGGGATATGTCAGAACTTGCGCTTGGATGGGCAACTTACAATGGAGACCATATGTCAATGTACGGGGTAAATTCTTCTGTGCCGAAGACACTGGTTCGACACCTTGTGCAATATTGTGCAGATACTTGTGAAGACAAAGAGTTACAGGAAGTGTTAGTGGATATTTTAGACACGCCGGTAAGTCCGGAACTCCTTCCGCCAAAAGAAGGGGAAATCGCACAGAAGACAGAAGATCTTGTGGGACCATATGAACTGCATGATTTTTATCTGTATTATATGATGCGGTTTGGATATGCACCTTCTAAGATTTATCGTCTTGCAAGACAGACATTTGAAGGAATGTATGACAAGGATACGATTTTAAAATGGCTCAATACATTTTATCGACGATTCTTTGCGCAGCAGTTCAAACGTTCCTGCCTGCCGGATGGACCGAAGACAGGAAGTGTTGCACTGTCACCGCGTGGGGATCTTCGAATGCCAAGTGACGCATGCGCGAATATTTGGTTGAGAGATTTAGAAGATTTAATGTAATAGTGAAAAAATAGGACTTGAAGGGGAAACCCTGGCAAGTCCTATTCTTCGCTATTGAATTATTCTGTTCTCCGTCCTCTTTGTTTTACATTCCCAGTGCATCTTTGTCATACATTGCCGCATCTAATTTTAAATAATCTTCATCTGAGAAGGAATTCTACCACTTTCAGCCTGTGCTGTAACAAGCGATTCTACTTCTGCCTGCGTAGCTTCCAATACACTGTCAAAAATCTGCGCCGGTTCAATCTCTACTTCAACTGTGTAGTTTTTGTCTTTGTCTTCTTTCGCTTCTTTCACCGTATATTTTACATTTTTAAATAAGTCAGTAAAAAGCTGCATATACTTTTCGGATAATTCTTCTGAGACTCCGACAGATGTCAGTTGTTTTGTGGCGAGTTCCAAATTTTGGTTGTAAGCTTCCTTCGCAATTACTAGTTAAAATGGCATAAAAATCAGTTAAAATCAAGGTGAACTTATGTAAAAACAATAAAGCTATAGTTTTAACGAGCGATATCGGTTCAGCGCAGCGAATATTTCCTGTCTGCGTGGAAGCGCCATATTTGTGTTTGGTGCAATGTTGGAAATTCCGTTTTGCTCAAATGTTTGATACAGATTATCTACTAATGTCTGTAAGTTCTTTTTTTCGTCAATTGCATTACTCTCTAAATGCTTGATGATGTATCCGAGCGCGGTTGTCTGTTCGGAGTCAGCAAGCTGCTCCACGTAGCGCAGATCAATCGTTTCCCGGTTGATCTGTACAGCATCTTTTCCAAGTGTCTTAACCTTGCATTTTCCCTGCGACCGAAATGCAGAATTTGGTTTTGGAATACGTTTATAATCCGGAATATCAGGAACAGCCAAATGGTCATAATCTGGCAATGGGAAGGCTTTTGCTTCCTGCTTGGCAAAGTCCGTGATGTTAAATGGCACATATTGATCCATCTGTAAAATCAAATCGGCAATATGAAAATAGGATCCAGAGCTTCCGGCTACGATGATGGATGAAATACCATATTGTTCAAAGAGCATTCGGGCACGCTCAATAAACGGTGTAATCGGCTCTTTGTTTCGATTGACAACGCGCTGCATCAATTCATCGCGGATCATAAAGTTTGTCGCACTGGTGTCTTCATCAATCAGAAACAGCGACGAACCGGTCTCCATCGCTTCGATGACATTGGCAGCCTGGGAAGTACTTCCACTGGCGTCTTCAGTATAAAAAGAGACAGTATCTTTACCATTTGGCAGATTGTTGATAAACATGGAAATATCTGTGTGTTTGATACTGCGACCGTCTTCTGCGCGGAGTTTTACGGCAGTGTCATCTGTGATAACGTACTCTCTGCCGTCATCTGCAATATGATTATAGACACCGAGTTCTAAAGCGTTGAGCAATGTTGATTTTCCATGATACCCGCCACCTACAATCAATGTGATTCCTTTTGGAATCCCCATTCCGATAAGCTCACCCTTATGTGGAAGAGACATCGTAACTTCAAGAGAAGCAGGAGAAGAAAAAGGCACGGCATCTTTCAGCGGACGTGGTGAAATGCCGGATTCTCTTGGAAGAACCGATCCGTTTGCGACAAAAGCTACGAGGTTTCGTCTTTTTAGCTCGTGACGAATGTATGCCTGATCTTCTGCAAGATCATGGATCTGCTGTAATTTCTGGTGGTTCAATTTTGCATAAAATAAGGTGTTATACACGCAGTCAGGAAGAAAATCAAATAAGATCCGAATGAGTTCCTGTGCATTGATCGTTCGTCCGTTTGCCGGAAATCCAATTTCCATTCGAAGTACAATATCTCCGTTTTTGGGATGGGTTGTGCAGGCGGTACGCTCTAAAATTTCCTGCCTGCATTGGCTGATGGACAATAACCCACTTTTTCCGGAACCCTTTGCCTTAAAATTATAACGGTCAATCCCCTGGTGAAATTTGCGGGTCAGATAATCTTGAAGAGCGATCCTTTTTTCGTAACTGTCATACAGTATAGAAGGAAAACGAGCATCTTTTCCGAGAACACGGATGCTCACTTTGGATGGGGAGGCAAAAGGGTCTCCCTGCACGTGGTCGATTGAGAGCACATAGCGGTCAAACTGATAGATACCTTTTGTTTCTTTGTAAGCTGGATAGCTTTTGCGGTGTATTCGATTTAATAAAGTCTGCAAGGCTGCAGAAGACTGTATAGCCATAATAAAAATCCTTCTTTCTTTTTGAAATACATTTATTTTATCAGAGAATAAGAAACGTTTCTAGCTTTTGTTGTATTATTTGTTTTTTTCTGTTGACAAATGAGTGGAATGAGACTATGATAAAGGCACTCGTCTAAGAGCAATTCAATTATTCAAAAGGGATGATCATCCCAAGTATCCAAAACGAGAACAATTTGCATATTAGGAAGGAGGATCGTGTAAGGGAAACTATATTAACAGAAAAATTCAAGATTGGAGGAAAAAGTTTGAAAAAAATAAAACAGCTTTTTTCGTTCGTCTTAATCTGCGCGACGGTTCTTGGCACGCTGAGTGTTTATGCACAGGAGCCAAAAGATCCTCCTTCTGTGGAAGAAAAACTTCAGATGGCAGAGGACATACGGGAAATTTTGCGGGAAGTAGGAGTTGGTACCGTGGAAGGATACGAGGAAATTCCAAGAGCAGAATTTGCGGCTAAAAGCACTATTTATGCGCAGGTATTGGAGGCGAATGTAGGTGCAATTGATATTGTGGATTACAATCAGACTGCGCCGGATGGCACTCCGTGGGTGATTTTAGAGCACTGGAACGAGGGGAGATTGGGAACAAGCAATGGGGAAGAATTATATTGCGCGAATCCGACAGTTTCCTTTCGGGCAGGCTACAAAACGGCGGTCGATGCTGCAAAATATTATAACAAAGCCACGATTCAGATGATTGCGGCAATGTTTTATTACTATGATCATTATGCATGCAGTGGAATTAACAGTAACTACGATTATCTGTTTAAGCAGTGCGCGGTCTGGTGGGTGTTGAATGAGGCACATCATTGGTATGGAAACGTGGTGATAGAGACCGGAAATAATGTGAAGTGTAATTTGGGACACTGGCTTGCAACACACAAAAGTGAGTATATGGCAAATGGAATGGCATGGGCCAGAAAAAATTATCAGTATTTTCAGGATGCATACGGAATAATGTATGAGGGTGCAGGACAACCGCTGAGTAAGTGGGGAGGCACGTACAAGCCGTTTCGGCACGGTTCGATTAAAAAAAGAGTCTGCGAATCCTTCTGTGACAACTCAGAATGGAAATTATTCACTTGAAGGAGCAGAATTTGGAGTGTATAAAGAGGCTTCGTTTTCCGGATCATCCAGAGTAGGTGTGCTTAAAACAGATGCAAAAGGGGACTCAAATGTACTTTCATTGCAGGCGGGGACCTATTTTGTGAAAGAAATCAAGGCGCCAAAAGGGTACGCGCTAAATCCGGAGACGAAAACAGTGACAATATCTTCCGGGCGTGAAAGTAAGGTAATGTTTGAAGATGTTCCACAACTTTGCACAATTGAGATATTACTGAGAAAAACGGACGCGGACACTGGAGAAAATAAGCCGCAGGGAGCAGCCACATTTCGTGGAGCAAGATTCACTGTAAAATATTATGACGGACTATGGGAAGAAGATACAGATCCGGAAAAGTTAGGTAAGACAGCGAAACGGACATGGGTATTTGAGACGGATGAAGACGGACAATGTTCTTATGGAAAGAAACATCTCGTATCAGGAGATGCGTTATATGTGGATCTGAATGGTCGACCGGCTGTGCCGATTGGGACGATTACGATTCAGGAGACAAAAGCGCCGGAAGGATATTTGCTCAATCCGGAACTGTTTGTAAGACAGATTACGGCAAAAGGAAATACAGAATCCGTGGATACTTACAATACACTGGGTGTACCGGAGCGCATTTTAAAACTGGATTTGATCAAAAGACAGGAAGGCTTAGACGTCCCGATTCCGGGAGTGAAATTTGAACATGAAAGTCCAGATGGGAAGAAGGAAACGATAGAGACGGATCAAAATGGAGAATTGACACTGAAAGGACTACAGTATGGAACGCATAAAATTCAAGAGATATCTGTAATGGAGGGCTATCTGCTAAATGGAAATGTAATTGAATTCTATGTTGCACAAGACAATCAGATCAGTATCACATCCAAGATAGATGATACGCTGGGAAAAGCAGAGATTCAGGTGACAGATAAAGGAAATATAATTGTGACCATGGAAGATCCTCTGGCACCGTTTCGACTTTTGATCCACAAAGAGAATCAGAAAGGGAAACGCCTCGAAGGAGCAGAGTTTACACTGTATGCAGAGAAGACGTGTGAAAATGTTGTGATGAGAGGAGAGACAGGTACTGATGGGGTATTGGAGTTAAGAAATTTGGAAGTTGGAAAACGATACTATATGAAGGAGACCAAGGCGCCGGAAGGATATCGTATCCCAGTTGATCTGTTTGGAAATCCACTGGTGTATGAACTGTGGGTAGAGAGTATTCCGGCAAAAGATACGTTTCTGTTTTATGTAAATGGAAAAGCCTATGATGCATCTGATTCGGACGGTATGTTTTCGGTAGGCGGAACAAAAGCGGACAGGGAGACGCATGTCACGGTAATCAATGAAACGGGTATGAAACTTCCGGATACAGGATCTAAATGGATGCTTCTAATGCTGGCAGCAGGAGGAATCTTATGCTTAATTGCAGGCAGACAACAGAAAAGAAAAAAGATAAGGAGAATAAGACGATGAAAAATAGAATGATGAAAACGGTGTGTGTATCGGTTTGCGCGGCAATATTTTTGATGTCTGAACAGGCTGCATTGGCGGAAGTGTCGGCAGCATGGGAGACAGAAACCAAGAACCTGAATCCAGTCGAAACACCAGGTGGAATAGCAGATTTTAAAAGAGGAGATGCGAGTATTACAATTCGAGGAAACAGCGGTCAGCCTCTCCAGGGAAAGAAATTTCATGTATATCAGATTTTCCATGCGGAAAATGCAGCAGGCGGAGAATCCATACAATATACACTCAATCCAAACTATGAGAAGCCGGTAAAGAAAGTAGTCGGCGAAGCAATTGGCAAAGACGCAGAACAGGTGACAGAGTATGAGGTGATTGATCATATCCAATCTCTAAATCAAAATCAGGTAGAGGGGGCAAATGAAGAGCAGCCATTGGAAGGCAGTTATAGTTCCTATCGGTATTTTGTGGAAAAATTGCGAGATCAAATCGCAAAAGATCAGGCAGAGCCTGATGTGGTTAGGGTAACAGAGACAAGGAAGGACAATTCGATTGTAATTGGAGGTCTGGATTATGGATATTATGTGACGGATGAAGTGAGTAATGTAGATGGAACCCATGCATCGTCTTCACTTTGTATTGTGACAACAGCGAATCCGGATGCGGATATGAATGTGAAGTCAGACTATCCAAGTGTGACGAAAAAGATACAGGAAGATGATTATAAAGAGATGATTGGAAATGACGGTTGGAATGATATTGCCGATTATGAAATCGGACAGACTGTTCCATATAAATACGAGTCCCGGGTTCCAAACATCAATGGGTACGACACCTATTACTATGCATGGCATGACTGTATGGATGAAGCATTGACATTTCATGAGGATTCTGTCGCAATTACAATTTATGAAACATCCGGTTCACAGTCAAAGTATTATACTCTGAGAAAAGATGAATTTCAAGTGTCCACAAATCTGGGAGATGATGAGACATTTCGAGTGGCAATCAATGATTTGAAAGCGATCGTAGACAGAGAATTTGATCGAAAAAATGAAGTGGATGAAAATGTGTATGGGCAGAAAGTGGTTTTGACGTATGAGGCTACTTTGAATGAAAAAGCAGCACAAGATACCGGGCGACCTGGATTTGAAAATGATGTGCGTCTGGAATTTTCAAACAATCCGGATTCGAATGGCGAGGGAAGTACCGGATATACACCGTGGGATACGGTTGTCTGTTTTACATACAAATTAAATGGATTGAAAACCAATAATCACGGAGCAAAATTGGAAGGAGCAAAATTTCGATTATATTCAGATAAGGACTTAAAAAATGAGGTGTATATAAAGAAAATAGAAGATGGGTATTGCGTGATTAACCGTGATTTTTCGGGAAATTCTGTTCCGGAAGAGGCTGTTGAGATGGAATCAGATTCAAATGGTAATTTTATAATTTTTGGTTTGGATAGCGGCACATATTATCTGAAAGAGACATCAGCGCCTACGGGGTACCGTCCGATCTTAGATCCGATTGTACTGAAGCTTAAGGCTGTTTTTACGGAAGAAAGAAACAGCTATATCAAAGGAGAGGGAGGTACGGATAAAATTTTGCAGAAATTAGAGGCAAATGTATATATGAAGGAATTTTTAAATGGTGACTTTGAAGAGCGTAATATAGAACTTGTAACGGATAGTGAAAGTGGATCTGCAAATTTAAATGTCATTAATACAGTAGGAAAGAAATTGCCGGTGACAGGATCATCAGCTATGCTTCTTTTGGTTGGAGCCGGAAGTCTTCTTTTGAGTGGTTTTACAGTTTGCCTGCACAGAAAATATGGAGGACAAAAAAAGTAGCAGATTCAGGAGATGAAATATGAAGCGAAAAGTAATGACCATACTTTGCTTTATAACCGGATTTCTATTGTGCTCATATCCGCTTGTGAGTAATCGTATTGAGCAAGAGAGGCAGCAAAAGGTGATCACCACTTATGAAAATGGGTTGGAGAAAACGAAAGATATGGAATCCGTGTGGCGAGAAGCACAAAAATATAATGAGATGTTACAGCAGATACATGGGAAAATAGTGGCTGGAATGATGGAGAAGACACTTCGTGAGGAACATTATGAAACACTTTTGAATGTGTCGAAGACCGGAGTGATGGGAGTTATTGTAATACCAAAAATCAGTGTGAAGTTACCGATTTATCATGGGACGGGGGAAGATGTTCTGGCTGTTGGGGCAGGTCATATGGAAGGTAGTGCACTTCCGGTTGGAGGAGAGAATACAAGATGTGTGATTACGGGGCATAGGGGACTTCCAAATTCAAAGTTGTTTACAAGGCTGGATGAATTGAAGAAAGAAGATTTATTCTTTTTGGATGTTTGTGGAAGAACACTTGCTTATGAGGTGTCGAAAATAGAAGTAATCGAACCAGAAATCACAGAGGTTTTGGAACCGGAAAAAGGAGAAGATTTAGTGTCTCTGATTACGTGCACTCCATATGGGTTAAACACACATCGTCTGGTAGTAACCGGAAAAAGAGTGCCTTATCGGGAGAGTGAAAGGAAGAACTTGCCAAAGAAGGTTCCGTCTATACGAGAACTGTTCTTTGACGGACTTCCGGCCGCATTTCTTGTGTCTGTTTTTGTACCGAAAAAACGAAACAGGAGGAAGAGATGTTTAAGACAAAGGAAATAGTAATGTTGTTCCTGATGATTAGTTTTTTGACAGTGGGAGCATGGAAGAATGTAGAAGCAGCGAGAGGAGAAAGTCCTTTCATTCCGGAAGAAGAGTATAAAAAAGAGTTAGGGAAATATGGAAATATTCATATCAGCTTAACAGATGGGAAAAAGGGAACGAAAAAAGAAGGAGTAGAATTTTCCTATATAAAAGTAGCAGACTGGAAGGATGGAAGTTATGAATTGACAGAGCAGTTTGAGGCATCTAAAGTGGATTTGAATCAAATTGAAACAGCTGAGCAGTTAGAAGAGGCAGCTGAAAAATTAAAAGCATTCTCCGGTAAAAGAAGTGCAAAGGTCAGGGCAGACAAAAACGGTGAAATAGAGCTAAAGAATTTAGAGACGGGAGTATATTTATTTGTGGCGGAAGAGCCAAAAGAGTATGATCGGATTACTCCGTTTCTGATTGCGCTGCCGACGTGGAATGCGGAAAGCAGAGAAATGTCATATGAAGTCGAAGTGATCCCAAAACATATCCCGATTGTGGAAAAGCAGGAAGCAAAGCCGGTTGAAACAGGAGATGCAATGCAAAAAACTTGGTATGGTATAGGTTTATTATCTTTGGGAATCGTAGTGATTTTATGCATGCAGAACATTTGGAAAAAACAAAAATAGGTTAATATCGCACCTTGTCACATCCTTTTTGAATATGATAGAATATCAGACAGAACAGGAAAAGGAGGGCATCCAAATGGGAATGACGATGACGCAGAAGATTCTTGCCGCGCATGCAGGACTGGAATCTGTAACTGCAGGACAATTGATTGAAGCCAAATTAGATGTGGTTATGGCAAATGATATTACAGGACCGATGGCGGTTCCGGTGTTTTATCAGATGGCAGATAAAGTGTTTGACAAAGATAAGGTAGTGCTGGTACCGGATCATTTTACGCCAAATAAAGATATTAAATCAGCAGAAAATTCAAAATCAATCCGTGAGTTTTCAAAATGTCAGTGCCTGACACATTATTTTGAAATCGGGCAAATGGGGATTGAACATGCGATTCTGCCAGAAAAAGGAATTGTAGTTGCAGGTGAATGTATCATCGGTGCGGATTCTCATACCTGCACATATGGCGCACTTGGAGCGTTTTCTACAGGAGTAGGTACGACGGATATTGCAACTGGTATGGCAACAGGAGAATTGTGGTTTAAAGTGCCAAGTGCAATCAAGTTTGTGCTCACCGGAAAGCCGGGGAAATATGTCAGCGGAAAAGATATTATTTTACATATTATAGGAAAAATCGGAGTTGATGGAGCACTGTACAAATCGATGGAATTTGTAGGAGATGGTATTGCGAATCTTTCTATGGATGACCGTTTTACAATGGCGAATATGGCGATTGAAGCCGGTGCTAAAAATGGTATTTTCATCGTAGATGAAAAAGCGGAAACTTATATGAAAGAACATTCCGAGAAAGAGTATAAGGTTTATATTGCTGATGAGGATGCCGAATATGACGAAGTGGTAGAGATTGATTTGTCAAAGGTGAGACCAACAGTAGCTTTTCCGCATTTGCCGGGCAACGCAAAGACAATTGACGAAGTAGAAAAGATGGAACCGATTAAGATTGATCAGGTAGTGATTGGCTCTTGTACAAACGGAAGAATGGAAGATATGCGCAGAGCGGCAGCGGTTTTGAAGGGACATAAAGTGCATCCGGATGTACGTGTGATGGTAATTCCGGCAACACAAAAGATTTATTTACAATGTATTGAAGAAGGACTTGTGACAACATTTATTGAGGCGGGATGTGCGTTCAATACTCCGAGCTGCGGACCTTGTATGGGAGGACATATGGGAGTTATGGCAGCAGGTGAGAAATGTGTATCTACAACAAATCGTAACTTCGTGGGAAGAATGGGACATGTAGATTCACTTATTTATCTGGCATCTCCGGAAGTAGCAGCGGCAAGCGCGATTGCAGGATTCATTGCCAATCCAGAGAAAGTAGGTGACAAATAATGAAAGCATTAGGACATGTATTTAAATATGGAGATAACGTAGATACAGATGTAATCATTCCGGCAAGATACTTAAATTCTTTTGACGGAAAAGAATTAGCAAGCCATGCGATGGTAGATATTGATCCAGAATTTGCAAAAAAAGTAAAACCGGGTGATATGATTGTCGCAAATAAAAATTTTGGATGTGGTTCTTCAAGAGAACATGCACCTCTTTGCCTGAAAGAAGCGGGTGTAAGCTGTGTGATTGCAGAGACATTTGCCAGAATCTTTTATCGAAATGCAATCAATATCGGACTTCCGATCATTGAATGTCCGGAAGCAGCGAATGGGATTGAAGCAGGAGACGAAGTGGAAGTGGATTTTGACAGCGGAAAGATTTATAATCGTACGAAAGGAACAGAGTTTCAGGGACAACCATTTCCGGAATTTATGCAGAAGCTGATTGAGGTAGGCGGATTAGTAAATTATACAAACAGTAAGAAAAAATAATAGAAAAAGATACCCCGGCATTAGATTTTTATGCCGGGGTATTTGATTGCCGGGGAAATATATGATACAATAAGGCAACTTTACGAAAAAGGAGGAAAAGAATGAATCAAGTAGAGAACAAAGGAAGGGTGGTAGCCCTGCTCCCAATAGGAGTATTTCTGGTAATCTTTTTAGGTTCCGGTATTGTAACAGGAGATTTTTATGCGATGCCTGCAATTGTAGCGTTTTTGATTGCGTTGGCAGTAGCATTTATGCAAAACAAAGAATTGTCATTTGCGGAGAAATTGTCAGTCATTTCAAAAGGCGTAGGAGATGAGAATATTATTACGATGAGCCTTATTTTCTTGTGTGCCGGAGGATTTTCCGGGGCGGTGACAGCAGCAGGTGGTGTGGAGAGTACAGTTAATTTTGGACTTTCAGTATTGCCGTCCAATGTTGCGGTTGTCGGTCTTTTTGTTATTGGTTGCTTTATTTCGGTATCAATGGGAACGTCGATGGGAACGATTGCAGCACTTGCACCGATTGCTGTTGGGATCAGTGAAAAGACTGGTTATGAGATGGCGATTTGCATTGGTGCAGTTGTGTGTGGTGCGATGTTTGGTGATAACTTATCGATGATTTCAGATACTACGATTGCAGCAGTAAAGACACAGGGATGTGAGATGAAAGATAAATTTAAGGCGAACTTTTTGATTGTACTTCCAGCAGCAATCGTTACAATTATCATATTCCTGATTATTACAAGGAATGGAAATTATGAAATAACTGAAGAGCTTACATATAATTTATGGCAAGTACTTCCATATATTCTTGTTTTGGTCGGTGCCCTGATTGGAATTAATGTATTTGTAGTGCTGATTAGTGGAACCGTTTTGTCTCTTATTGTAGGTGTGGCGACAGGAACACTTGCAGTGTCTGAAATGTTCAGCGTAATTGGAGATGGTGTGACAGGAATGTACGATATTACGGTGATTTCAATCGTTGTGGCATGTATTGTTTCGCTTGTAAAGGAATATGGCGGTATTCAGTTTATTTTAAATCTGATCAAATCGAAAATCAGCGGAAGACGAGGTGGAGAACTTGGAATTGCCGGACTCTCTCTTTTGGTTGATGCATGTACGGCGAACAATACGGTTGCAATTGTAATGGCGGGACCGATTGCAAAGGAAATCAGTGAAGAGTTTGACATTGATCCGAAACGTTCAGCTTCCCTTTTGGATATTTTTACATCCGTGGGACAAGGGCTGATCCCATATGGAGCACAACTCCTTTCCGCAGCAACATTAACGGCGCTTACACCGTTTGAGATCATACCGTACCTGTATTATCCGATTTTCATGGCGATTAGTGCAATCTGCTTTATTTTGTTCCGAAAAGAACGAAAACGTATGTAGCAGAGTGACAAATGTCCGTCACAGCAAAAAAACGAAATTGCGAAGTCGCAAGTTTTGTGATATATTTATATCTATAGTGAAAAAATGTGAAAAAGGGTGGTTGAGATGAATTTATTGTATAAAAGTACAAGAAACGCAGAAAAAACAGTGACAGCTTCCGAGGCAATTTTAAAAGGTCTTGCAGATGACGGAGGGCTTTTTGTTCCGGTGACGATTCCAAAGCTGGATGTCGATATGGGGACACTGAAAGAGATGTCTTATCAAGAGACAGCATATGCGGTGATGAAACAGTTTTTTACCGATTTTACGGAAGAAGAATTAAAAAGCTGTATCACAAAAGCATATGATTCAAAATTTGATACTGAAGAGATTGCGCCTCTTGTGAAAGCAGATGGTATGTATTACTTAGAGTTATTTCATGGAGCAACCATTGCCTTTAAAGATATGGCATTGTCCATTTTACCACATTTATTGACGACTTCTGCGAAGAAAAATAATGTAAAGAATGAGATCGTGATTCTGACAGCGACTTCCGGAGATACTGGGAAGGCAGCGCTTGCAGGATTTGCGGATGTAAAGGGGACAAGGATTATTGTATTCTATCCAAAAGACGGTGTGAGCAAGGTGCAGGAACTTCAGATGGTGACACAAAAAGGTGACAATACATCGGTTGTTGCAATACATGGGAATTTTGATAATGCGCAAAGTGGTGTGAAAGCAATTTTTGAAAATAAAGAGCTTGCAAAAGAGATGGATGCTGCGGGTTATCAATTTTCTTCTGCTAATTCTATCAACATCGGTCGGCTTGTGCCACAGATTGTATACTATGTGTATGCATATGCAAAATTGCTTAAAAATGAAGAAATTGCAGAGGGAGAGCAGATTAATGTAGTTGTTCCTACTGGAAATTTCGGAAATATTTTGGCGGCATATTACGCAAAACAGATGGGAGTTCCAATTGCAAAACTTGTATGTGCATCGAATGAGAACAAAGTCTTGTTCGATTTCTTCCAAACAGGTGTGTATGATAAGAATCGAGAATTTATTTTGACAACATCGCCATCGATGGATATTTTGATTTCAAGCAATTTAGAGCGTCTGATTTATCTCATTGCAGGTCAGGATGCTGTAAAGAATCAGGATTTGATGCGCGCATTAAAATCACAGGGTGTTTATGAGATTTCAAAAGAGATGAAGGAAAACCTAGATGATTTTGCGGCAGGATATGCAACGGAAGACCAGGTGAAGAAGACAATCTCTGAGATTTATAAATCTACAGGATATGTGATCGATACGCATACAGCAGTTGCGGCATCGGTTGGGAAAGCATATCTTGAGGAAAACAAAGATGAGAGAAAAACAGTGATTGCATCTACTGCAAGTCCGTACAAATTTGCAAGAAGTGTGATGACTTCCATTGATGAAAAGTATGATACGTTGGAAGAATTTGACTTGATAGTGGAACTGGAAAAGATTTCATGTGTCAAGATTCCAAAAGCAATTGAAGAAATTCGAGATGCCAAGATTGTTCATACAAGAGAATGTGATGCGGACAAGATGGAAAATACTGTAAAAGATATACTGGGTGTATAAGAAATGAGGATATGATTCATGGCAGATGTTACAAGTTGGGTTGGAATTGTGGTTTTTGCATGTGGAATTTATTGTCTATATGCGACGATTATGATGAAGACAAAAGGTGAAATTAATCAAAATATTCTTTTGGGGCGAGAGTATCAGTTTAAAAAGTGCAAAGACACAGAGGCCTATATTAGAGAGATGTTCCCGCATTTGTGTCTGTTTGCAATTGTTACGACATTATCTGGTTTGGTGGATATGATTAATAGTTTTATTACAGATGTATTTTATATAAACATTGTAATGATGATAATTTTTATAGTTGAACTGATTGTATTCAGTAGAATGAGTTTGAAATTAAAGAAAAAATATTATTAATTTATTTCACTATAGAGAGGTCCTGAAATCACAAGTTTAATCGTGATTTTAGGACTGTTTGCATTTTTAAAGTGATATCTATGACAGGGTTATGGGAACGTGAAATTTTTGACAAACAAATTGCAAAATTAGTTAAAAAATTAATGGAATATAATTGAAAACAGATAAAAATGGATTAAAAACGCAAGAAATATATTTTAATCTTGCATTTTTGAGATTTATTTTATAGAAATTTAATGTTTTTATAGAAATAAATGAATTAAATACGCGTTATATCTTTCAAGAAAGTATTGACTTTATGAGTGAAGTATGTATAATTAAAATCAGTGAAACTTGGAGAAATTCAAACTACTATATTAAGAAATGAGGTTAGAAGTAAGATGGCAAAAATTGATTTAAGCAAGTATGGTATCAGTGGAACTACAGAGGTAGTTTACAACCCTTCTTATGAAGTGTTATTTGAAGAAGAGACAAAAGCAGAGTTGGAAGGTTTTGAAAAAGGACAGGAAAGTGAACTTGGTGCAGTCAACGTTATGACAGGTATCTATACAGGACGTTCTCCAAAAGACAAATTTATCGTTATGGACGAGAACTCAAAAGATACTGTATGGTGGACTTCAGATGAATATAAAAATGATAATCATCCAGCATCTCAAGAGGCTTGGGATACATGTAAAGAACTTGCAATTAAAGAGCTTTCTAATAAGAGATTATTCGTAGTAGATGCATTTTGTGGAGCGAACGCAGATACACGTATGGCAATTCGTTTTATCGTGGAAGTAGCATGGCAGGCACACTTTGTTAAGAATATGTTCATTCAGCCAACAGAAGCGGAACTTGAGAACTTCGAACCGGATTTTGTTGTTTACAATGCTTCTAAAGCAAAAGTTGAAAACTATAAAGAACTTGGCTTGAATTCTGAGACAGCTGTTATGTTTAACATTACAAGCCGTGAGCAGGTTATCCTGAACACATGGTACGGCGGAGAGATGAAGAAAGGTATGTTCTCTATGATGAACTATTATCTTCCATTGAAAGGTATTGCTTCTATGCACTGTTCAGCGAACACAGACATGAACGGAGAGAATACAGCAATCTTCTTCGGACTTTCAGGAACAGGTAAGACAACATTGTCTACAGATCCAAAACGTCTTCTGATCGGTGATGACGAGCACGGATGGGATGACAATGGTGTATTCAACTTTGAAGGTGGATGCTATGCAAAAGTTATTAACCTTGACAAAGAATCTGAGCCAGATATTTTCAACGCAATCAAGAGAAATGCACTTCTTGAGAACGTAACATTAGATGCAAATGGAAAGATTGATTTTGATGATAAGAGTGTAACAGAGAACACTCGTGTATCTTATCCAATTGACCATATTGAAAAAATTGTACGTCCTGTATCAGCAGCTCCAGCAGCGAAGAATGTAATCTTCCTGTCAGCAGATGCATTCGGAGTACTTCCACCAGTATCTGTGTTGACACCAGAACAGACAGAATACTACTTCTTATCTGGCTTTACAGCAAAACTCGCAGGTACAGAGCGTGGAATCACAGAGCCTACACCGACATTCTCAGCTTGCTTCGGACAGGCATTTTTGGAACTGCACCCAACAAAATATGCAGAAGAGCTTGTTAAGAAGATGAAAGCAAACGGTGCAAAAGCATATCTTGTTAATACAGGATGGAATGGAACAGGAAAACGTATCTCTATCAAAGATACACGTGGTATCATTGATGCGATCCTGAACGGAGATATCGAGAAAGCTCCTACAAAGAAGATTCCATACTTCAACATCGAAGTACCTACAGAACTTCCGGGAGTTGATACAAATATTCTTGATCCACGTGATACTTATGCAGATGCTGCAGAGTGGGAAGAAAAAGCAAAAGATCTTGCAGGAAGATTCATTAAGAACTTCGCAAAATATGAAAGCAATGAGGTAGGTAAAGCACTTATTTCTGCTGGTCCACAGTTATAAAAATATAGGTAGATAAAAAACCGGGTATGTTTCCTCGCATACCCGGTTTTTTCGCATCTGTGCTATAGAATAAAATGCGAGAACATGATAAGATAAATATAAAATTGGGAGTATATAGAGGAGATCAAAAAATGGTAAAATATGTAGAAGTGGCACAGACAATTATGGATGAAGTAAAGAAGGCAGTCATCGGAAAAGATGAATGTGTGAAAAAAATTTTGGCTGCAATTTTAGCAGGTGGTCATATTTTGATTGAAGATATACCAGGAGTGGGGAAAACGACAATGGCACTTGCATTTGCGAAGAGTATGAGTCTTGTACAGAATAGAGTACAATTTACTCCGGATGTGCTTCCAGCAGATATCACGGGATTTTCGATGTATGATAAAAAAAGAGGAGAATTTTATTATGAACCAGGGGCGGTGATGTGCGATCTCCTTTTGGCTGATGAGATTAACCGAACATCACCTAAGACACAGTCGGCACTTTTGGAAGTTATGGAGGAAGGAACGGTTACAATTGACAAGGTAACCAGAGAAGTTCCGCATCCGTTTATTGTAATTGCAACGGAGAACCCAATTGGTTCAGCTGGAACACAGATGCTTCCAGAAGCGTAGCTTGACCGTTTTTTTATCTGTCTTACAATTGGGTATCAAAATATGGAACAGGAGATTGAAATTGTAAAAGGAAATCAAAGTGGGAATTTGACAGAGAGGATTAAATCTGTTTTGAAAGCGGAGCAACTTACGCTGCTGCAAGAAGAAGTGGAAGAAATGTATATTCACGATGTGATTTATAATTACATCGGTGAATTGGTCACAGAGACGAGAAAGCATCCAATGATTGAGCTTGGTATCAGTCCACGAGGGACTGTAGCACTTGCAAAAATGACAAAAGCAATTGCGTACCTGAATGGAAGAAGTTATTGTGTTCCGAAGGATGTACAGGAGATTTTTGAAAATGTAGCAAGACACCGCATCCAGTTGAATGCAAAAGCAAGGCTCAATCGTGTGAAGGTACAGGAAATCATAGAGGAGATTTTGATTAATGTACAAGCTCCTAATCCGAAGCATAGATAAAGGGAGTAGAACAGATGAAAAAAGGAATGTATATATTGCTACTAGCTGTTACGGTTTATCTGAATTTGCTATATGAGTGGCGGTCTGGTATTGCAGTATTAATGGCAGAAGTTGTATTTCTACTGTTTTGCTTGGTAATGGCAGTGCTTGGGATAAGAGGAATTACCGGGCATATAACAATGGATAAAATCATGTTGGAACAAAAAGAAATGTGTAATGTAAAGATGAGTCTGAAGAATCGAATGACATTTCCTGTTCCGGTCAAAGTGCAGTTTTGCTATCGCTATGTGGCAGATGAAAAAGAGAAAAAAACGGTGTATCGTGTGTATATGAATGGTAGGGAGGAACAGCACTTGATGTGTGAGATTACTCCGGAATACTGCGGAAAAATAGAGATTCAGATCAAAAAAATGGTCTGCTATGATGTGCTTGGTATTTGGGCAATTGCAAAAAGGTCAAAGGAAAAGTTACTTGCAACGATGATGCCGAAAACATATCCAGTAAGCCTGATCGTGAGTAGTCGGACAAAGTGGTTTCCGGTGGATGGTGAATCGTATGCGCAGGATAGAAGTGGAGAGGATAGTGCGGAGATATATGATGTTCGGGAATATCAGGCGGGTGACCGGATGCAAAAAGTGCATTGGAAATTAAGTGCCAGAGAAGATGCGTTGTATATAAAAGAATTTAGTTATCCTTTAGGGGCGGCGGTTGTACTGCTGTTGGAGGAAGATGCGCAAAGAAATGGTGTCGGAAATCTGTTCATGGAGGCAGTAGTATCCATTTCGACAGCGCTTTTAGAACGAGAATGTGTGCATTATATAGTATGGAAAAAGAAAGATGAGAATGGGATTACGAGGGTTCTTGTTCGAACGGAAGAAGATTTATATGAATGTATTATGGAAGTTTTGGAATTTTCTAAAAACTGTCTGGAACAAAATGTGGAAGAACAGTATCGTTATACGTATAAAAATGATACCTATGCAGCAATGGTGAAAATAGATACAGGAATGCAACTGCAAATTAATGGAAAAGAAAAAATGAACATGCTTCAAGATGGATTGGAGACCTTTTTTCACACAGTTGAAATTGTGGTATAGGAGGACGTATATGAGAAAGTGGAAACATCATTATGCGATGCTGCTTTATGTCTATATGGGAGTGTCAAGAGTACTTCTTGCAGTTACAAACGCGTTTGAGTTGGAATATCAGAGAGCGAAGGTATTTTCATTTGTGTTGGTTTTTAGTGGAATTACAACCATCCTCTTTCTGATGAAAAAGAAGATTGGAAAACTTGTTGTCTGGATTGTTCCATTTGGAAGTATTTTAGTTTTATATTTGGTACAGAGAGAAAGTGTGCATGAGTCATTTTGGTATATAAAAGAGAAGATATTGACAGCAATTGAAGATTACTTGAAAATTTATTTGGGAAGTAAGGGAAATGTGTCTGGAACGGCAGATTTTGGAATGCTTATGTTTGGGGCAATTATAGGAGTGTTACTTGCCTGTGGTATTGTGTGTATGAGACATTCATGGTTCTCTGTTGTGCTGTTAGGAAGCAGTATTTTGATTCCGTTTGCAGTGGGAAAAGTACCGCAGATAGCAGAGACGGCACTCTGTCTGTTTGTGATTCCCGGAATTGTGTCAGAAAAAATGGGGAGAAAATTTCAGGCAAACAGACAGCCGGGAGTGATTGGAATGGCTCTTGCAGTAGTTGCATTTGGAGTGGGAAGTTTTTTTCAAGGGACTCAGATTCAAGATTATTTACAGGATAAGAATGGGGTTCCCAAACAGATTTCTCAATTCTTGGAAGAAAAATCATTGGCACTGTATATGAGGATAATCAATGGAAAGTAGATGAGAAAACACAATTTGAAAGCTGGATTACAAGACAAAAGGTGCAGACAGAGGAAGTAAGAAATCTTTTGTATGAGAACTTAAAAAATTTTGTTCAAGAAGAGGTACTTCATATCAAAAATGTAGGTGCAAATAAAGAGTATAAATATATTCCATATGGAGGATATTATACAAAGGAAGATGAAATTGTAGCTGATCTATATGTGAAAGGAGACACAAAATCTTATGAGATTCAATATCGCCCACTTGGAGATTTCAACTTTCAAGAATTAGAAAATACAGAAACATCTCTGGAAAGTGCATATTTGGAATATGTATCGGAATACGATACAGAAGTGTCGCAATATATTGAACAGAGTTTTCAGAATGAGATGACAAATCATGTAATGGGAAGAGATGTCTGGGGCGTGATGAAAGAGATTCAAGAGACTTTGGACAAGCAGGCGGACTATAGCCTTCGACCTGGAAAGACACCAAAGGGGAAAGATGTCGCAGAATATTTTTATTTTGAGAATAAAAAGGGATATTGTGAACATTTTGCAACCGTTGCAACACTGATGCTTCGCATGAGAGGGATTCCTGCTCGGTATGTTGCGGGATATGTGGTGAAACCGAGCGCGTTTGTTAAGAACGAAGAGGGAAGGTATGAGGCTGTTGTCACGGGCGCTTCTGCACACGCCTGGGCGGAGGCATATGTGCAGGGATGGGGGTGGATTCCGGTGGAAACGACACCGGGTTATTCTGAGGATGCCAGAGCCGAGGCAGAAGAGCAGACAGAAACACAACAACCACAACAGGATGAGTCGCAACAGGATACTAATGTGGAACAGGAGAAAGAAGAAACGGATGCAAAGAAGAATACAGTAGGGGTTGGTTTGCCAAAAGAAAATGAGGCGTCTGGATATCCGCAGTATGTTGCTTTTGGAATGGTTATCATAATACCTTTGACGGTATCTGCTCTGTTTGTTGGACGGAGGATATGGCTCCGAAGAAATCGAAAAATAAGAAGAAAAAAAGGATATGGAGGTCGTCTGAGAGACTTGTTTTATTCGATGTTTGAATTGCTTGTTCTCGCCAGAAAGATTGAAAAAAGTCAGGCAGTTGATGAGAAATTTGTTCAGAAACTTTGTGAAGCATATCCGAGTGTTCAAAAAGAGGAAGCAGAACAGATGTTGGAGCTTGTTTACCGGGAAAATTTTGGGAATGAAAAAATCCAAAAAGAAGAGTATCAAATGTGTCAAAAACTATATTCCAAGATAAAAAAAGAAGTGTCTGCTGATGTTACACTGTGGAAAAAAATCTGGTGGAAATACTGGTATGGTATTTCTTTATAGAATTGTGAAATATAGTTGAAAAATGCTACACAATGTCTTATAATAGATTTAGAAAGAACCTGAGATGTGCGATACTTCCATTATTTTGAACCTACAGTACTTTAAACGGGATTCTTATATCTCTGTAATATGTCAAGCCTCCGGTTTTTGCAGAGGAAGGCAGAAAAGCAGATGCGGTTGCCCACCTAGCGTTTGCTAGGAGTCAAAATATGGAAAACGGCATTTTGGGGGACTACAAAAGAGAAAAGCAGCTACGAAAGTAGCTGCTTATTTTAGTGTAAAGATTCCAGTACACTAGTTTCATAAAAAAAGATATTTTAGTATATACTATAGAAAAAAGAGTGGACAAGAGGTAGTTTGTGAAACAAAAATGGAATGAAAAATATATGTATTATGGAATAATGCTTTTTGTTGTTGCAATTTTTCTTGTGATTATGTTACCAGAAAGAAAAAAAGGAGAAACAGAACTTGATATTGAGTCGAAGCTTCCGAAGATACAACAAGAGGAGGCACAATCAAAGGCACAGCAACAGGCGCAGATGATTCGAGTAGTGATCAAAACGAATGGATTTCAAGAAATTGCACATGCAGAAATAAAATTTCAGGCAGAAGGGGGACTTATTGCGACTGCAGGAGATGAAAGAAGGGAGTATGGTCAAGGCGAGGTGTTTGCTGTCACACCTGATGATGCGATGTTTCAGAAAGGCACGATTAAAGTAGAATCTGTTGTGCCTGAAGATAAAATTACAGTTTCCAGTCTCAATAGAGGGTATGGAACACCGTCATATCGGGGAAGCTTTGAATTGTTTTCCAGTGCGGAAGGAATGATTCTTGTAAATGAACTTCCTTTGGAGGAATATCTGTATGCGGTCGTTCCAAGTGAGATGCCGGCGTCTTACGAGTTGGAAGCGCTCAAAGCACAGGCGGTCTGTGCGAGAAGTTATGCTTATAATCAGACACAAGGATTGTCTTATCCGGAATATAATGCACATGTAGATGACAGCACTTCTTTTCAGGTGTATGGGAATTCTAAGGAGCAGGAGTCGGCTATTCAAGCGGTAAATGAGACGCAGGGACAAAAATTATGGTATCAGAATCAGGTTGTAACTGCTTACTACTATTCTACTTCCTGCGGAAAATCAACCGGGATTGAGGCGTGGGGAACGACGCCGGATGAACAAAATCAGTATCTGCAAAGTGTGGAGATTTGCAAGGAAGATGGAAATGCATATGAAGCAGAACTCCCGTGGTATAGATGGAGGGCGGTAGTGCAGGAAGGGGTATTGTCTAATCTGATTGAACTAAACACAGCAACGGAAATAGGAACGCTTCAGAATGTGTCGGTCACAAAGCAGGGAGCAGGAGGCGTGGCACTTCAGATAGTGGCACAGGGAGATGGTGGAAGCGTGACTGTCGATACCGAAAATAAGATACGAAGAGCTTTGGGAGGGAAAGGATACAAAATTGAAAAACAAGACGGGACAGTGGTGGACAGTCAAACTTTATTGCCCAGCGCGTTTTTCCAAATAGAGAAAAGTGAAGGAAATTATATTATAAATGGAGGCGGATACGGACACGGAATCGGGATGAGCCAGAATGGAGCGAATGAGATGGCAAAATGCGGAAAAACATACATAGAGATCTTACAATTGTTTTATCAGGGAGTGACCGTGGAGTGAAAGATACTTTACGAAAAGAATGTTTCGTGATATGATTGCGTAAGATAAAAAAGAGAAGGAATCGTTTTATGAGAGTCTTGGTGAAAAAAGTAAGTGAGTTTTTAGAAAAAGTAGGAAGAGATCATGTAGGGGCGTATGCGGCACAGTCTGCGTTTTTTCTTGTACTTTCTTTAATTCCGATCATTTTGCTTTTGCTGACTTTGGTGCGATATACGCCGGTAACAAAAGCGGATGTGATGACGGCGGTTTATGAAGTGTTTCCGAAGACAATTCGTGCGACAATGATTTCTATTGTGAATGAAGTGTATAACCAATCACGCGCGGTAATCCCTTTGACAGCACTTATGACCATGTGGTCTGCGGGACGCGGGGTGCTTGCAATCACAAACGGACTGAACTGCATTCATGAGGAAATTGAGACAAGAAACTATATTTTTTTGAGAATCCGGGCAGCTTTCTACACGGTACTTTTTATCATTGCGATTGTGTTGTCTCTTGTCCTGCTTGGATTTGGTAACAGTATTAGTATGTTTGTCAACGAACATGTTCCGATTTTCCGGTATGTGACGGATTTTATTATTGAAATTCGAACGGTTACGACGCTGTTAGTGCTGATTGTATTTTCTACCTGTATTTATCGTTTTCTCCCAAATCATAAGGGAAAGATGAAGTATCAGTTTCCCGGGGCTGTGTTTACGGCGTTTGGTTGGACGCTGGCATCTTTCGTTTTCTCGGTTTACATGGATATTTTCAGAGGATTTTCCAATATGTATGGAAGTTTGACGACGATTGTATTGATTATGCTGTGGCTATATTTCTGTATGTATGTCATGCTTTTGGGCGGAGAAATTAATGTTTTGGTCGAGGAACATCTTGACATTACGAATTAATGTGTTAAAATGAAAAGGAATTTTGAATACAAAAAGGCATGGAACGTGTTTAGTAGAGCACTATTTTCTAACAGAGAGAGGAAATCGTCGGCTGGAAGTTTCCTTTAGTTCAAATGGGAATCGAATTTCGCACGGGAGCTGTATCTTTGAACGATATAAAGAAAAGTAGAAGATAACGTATCTGCACGTTACGCAGTCCGAGTGCTCACGGAGATTTCTGTGAGAAGTAGGGTGGTACCGCGATATAGCCTCGTCCCTTTTTTGGGGGCGGGGTTCTTTTTATAAGTAAAAAAATTAAAGGAGATAAAAACGATGAAAGAAAAATTACAAAGCATCAAAGAAGAAGCATTGGCACAGATTCAGGCAGCAGATGCGCCGGAAAAATTGAATGATGTAAAAGTAAGATTCCTTGGGAAAAAAGGAGAGCTTACAGCTGTTTTAAAAGGAATGAAAGATGTAGCAGCTGAGGACAGACCGAAGGTTGGTCAGCTTGTCAATGAAGCTCGTGAAGAGATTGAGACAGCTCTTAACAATGCAAAGACAGCAATGGAAAAAGCAATCCGTGAAGCAAAATTAAAAGAAGAGGTTATTGACGTTACACTTCCATCTAAGAAAAATATGGTTGGGCATCGTCATCCGAATACAATTGCGCTGGAAGAAGTTGAAAGAATTTTTATCGGCATGGGCTATGAAGTGGTGGAAGGACCGGAAGTAGAGTATGACGAATACAACTTTGAAAAATTGAATATTCCGGCAGATCATCCGGCGAAAGATGAGCAGGACACATTCTATATCAACAAAGACATCGTACTTCGTACACAGACTTCTCCGGTGCAGGCACGTGTGATGGAACAGGGAAAACTTCCAATTCGTATGATCGCACCGGGAAGAGTGTTCCGCTCGGATGAAGTGGATGCGACACACTCACCTTCCTTCCATCAGATTGAAGGACTTGTGATTGACAAAAACATTTCATTTGCAGATTTGAAAGGAACACTGGAAGTATTTGCAAAAGAATTGTTCGGACCAGAGACAAAGACAAAATTCAGACCACATCACTTCCCATTTACAGAGCCAAGCGCTGAAGTGGATGTGACATGCTTTAAATGTGGCGGAAAAGGATGCCGTTTCTGTAAAGGTTCCGGATGGATTGAGATTTTAGGCTGCGGTATGGTTCATCCACATGTACTGGAAATGTGCGGAATTGATCCGGAAGAATACAACGGATTTGCATTCGGTGTAGGATTGGAACGTATTGCACTGTTGAAATACGAAATCGACGATATGAGATTATTATACGAAAACGATATTAGATTCTTAAAGCAATTCTAGTTCGCAGTCTGCGATAGCAGACACAGATTGCGAAGCAAGATGTAAGCATAAAGTGCTGCGAACGGGCTTCTTGAATCGCGAAGGGATTCAAGAAGATGTGCCAAAGAGTAAAATGAGCGGCGCGACAGAATATGCCAAAGAGTAGAAATTTTTAGGAGGATTTAGAAAATGAATACATCATTATCATGGATAAAAGCATATGTGCCGGACCTTGATGTCACAGCGCAGGAATACACAGATGCGATGACGCTTTCCGGAACAAAAGTAGAGGGATTTGAGGTGTTGGATGCAGACCTTGAAAAAATTGTAATTGGTCAGATTGATAAAATTGAGAAACATCCGGATGCGGATAAACTAGTTGTCTGCCAGGTGAATGTTGGAACAGAGACTGTTCAGATTGTAACCGGGGCGAAGAATGTATTTGAAGGAGCAAAGGTGCCGGTTGTATTAGACGGTGGACGTGTAGCGGGAAGCCATGACGGGAAAGTTGTAGAAGGCGGAATCAAAATCAAAAAAGGAAAGCTTCGTGGAGTGGAAAGTTTTGGTATGATGTGTTCCATCGAAGAGCTTGGATCTACAACAGATATGTACCCGGAGGCTCCGGAGAACGGGATCTATATTTTCGAGGAAGATGCAGTAGTTGGAAGCAGCGCGATTGAAGCACTTGGAAGAAATGATGTTGTATTTGAATACGAAGTGACATCAAATCGTGTGGACTGCTTTAGTGTAGTGGGAATTGCGAGAGAAGCAGCGGCAACTTTTAGAAAAGAATTCTGCCCTCCGGTTGTGACAGAGACTGGAAATAACGAAGATGTCAATGATTATATTAAAGTAACTGTGGAGAACACAGAGCTTTGCCCACGCTACTGTGCAAGAGTTGTGAAAAATGTAAAAATTGGATCATCTCCGAGATGGATGCAAAGAAGACTGGCTTCTGTTGGAATCCGTCCGATCAACAACCTTGTTGATATCACAAACTATGTGATGGAAGAGTATGGGCAGCCAATGCATGCTTACGATCTTTCTACGATTGCCGAAAATGAGATTGTTGTAAAGACAGCAAAAGCAGGAGAAAAATTCGTGACATTAGACGGACAGGAAAGAGAGATGGACGAATCTGTCCTAATGATCTGCGACGGAGAAAAATCAGTTGGCATCGCGGGTATCATGGGTGGAGAAAACTCTATGATTACAGATGATGTGCAGAACGTATTGTTTGAGGCGGCATGTTTTGATGGAACAAATATCCGTAAATCAAGCAAAAAGGTCGGACTTCGTACAGATGCTTCCGGAAAATTTGAAAAGGGACTTGATCCGAACAATGCGAAAGCGGCAATCGACAGAGCTTGCCAGTTGATTGAAGAATTAGGTGCAGGTGAAGTTGTCGGAGGAACCGTTGATGTATATGGAAAAGTAAAAGAACCGGTTCGCGTTCCATTTGATGCAGAGAAAATCAATGTGATGCTTGGGACAGATATTTCAGAAGAAGAAATGCTTGGATATTTTGAAAAAATCGGTTTGGAATATGATGCCGAGACAAAAGAAGTGATCACACCGACATTCAGACATGATTTATTCAGACTTGCAGACCTTGCAGAAGAAGTGGCAAGATTTTACGGATATGACAATATTCCGACAACACTTCCGAGAGGAGAGGCTACAACAGGAAAATTGTCATTTAAACTTCGTGTGGAAGAAGTGGCTAGAAACATCGCAGAGTTCTGTGGATTCAGTCAGGGAATGACATATTCTTTTGAAAGTCCAAAAGTATTTGATAAACTGTTGCTTCCGGCGGACTCAAAACTCCGTGAAGCGGTGGAGATCATGAATCCGCTTGGAGAAGATTACAGTATTATGAGAACAATTTCTTTGAATGGAATGTTAACATCGCTTGCGACAAACTATAACAGAAGAAATAAAGACGTTCGTTTGTATGAACTTGGAAATATTTATCTTCCAAAACAGCTTCCGGTCACAGAACTTCCGGAAGAACGTATGCAGTTCACACTTGGTATGTATGGAGAAGGTGATTTCTTCAGCATGAAAGGCGTTGTAGAAGAATTCTTTGAAAAAATCGGTATGCATGAAAAAGAGACATATGATCCAAACACAGGAAAGACATTCTTGCATCCGGGACGTCAGGCAAATATCATTTACGGTGGAAAAGTAGTAGGATACTTGGGAGAAGTACACCCAGAAGTGGCAGATATTTACGGAATCGGGACAAGAGCTTATGTTGCAGTGATTGATATGCCGGAGGTAGTGGAACTTGCTACATTTGACAGAAAATATGAAGGAATTGCAAAATATCCGGCAGTGACTCGTGATATCAGTATGGTTGTGCCGAAAGAAATTTTGGTTGGTCAGATCGAGGAAGTGATTGCGAAGAAAGGCGGCGCTTACTTAGAAAGCTACAAATTATTCGACCTTTATGAGGGAGCGCAGATTAAAGCAGGATTCAAATCTGTTGCATATTCTATTGTGTTCCGTGCAAAAGATAAGACGTTGGAAGAGGCAGATGTGACTTCTGCGATGACGAAAATCTTGAAAGCATTGGAAGAAATGGGAATTGAATTAAGGCAGTAAATAAAAGAAGGAAAGTACCGTCAGATGGCGGTACTTTTTGTGTAAGACGAAACGGGATGTAGGAGGAAGTTTTCTTAGTTCTATAAGATGGGGTTTATTTTGCCAACAACTTTAAAAATCTCTTATCATTCATCTGCTCATTTGTTAAATATTCTCCATTATAGAACAGAGCGTAAGTTGTAATCGGCGTAGGTGCATTCTGTGCTTGCTCTTTGCTTTGCAAACGAATAGATTTAAACTGTACGCCCTTTTCTTTTGCGATTTCTTCTACAATAGGCACATATTTCGCATTAAATGGACATTGACTGGTATAGTATAAAACATATCCCATTTCATCAATGTGAGGGTGCTTGGCACACTTCTTGAATTTAGGTAACAAGGAATTTTTATTAAATGGTAAACACCATAATTGAATACCATTATCTGCTTCATCGCAAACGATGAAACCTTTGTATTTTAAGAATTTAGGGTCAGCTAAAAATGTTTTTTTCTTTTGGGAAGATAGAATACATAACCCTTGTTTTCCTTTTGTTTTACTATCTTCAATACACGCATTTAATAAGTCTGTTGAGTATCCATGACCCTTGAATGAACCAGCAACCCAAAGACAGTTAATATACATATAATCATCTGCAATAATAGGATTCCAAGCATTTTCAGCAGGAATATACTCAATAAAACACTTTCCTCGTTCTTCGCTCTTTAGGAAAACTAAGCCTTCGTTAAATCGCTCTTGTAGCCAAGCCTTTTTTGATGATACTTGAATATCATTGTTATTTGAAATGGCACAGCATATATGCTCTTTGTCTATATTCTCGTTGGTTACTCTAATATATTCCATAAAAATACCTCATTTCTAAATTCTTTAGGTTAGAATCAATGATGGGGGAAACGAAAAAGCAGTTTTTTGTACTTACCTGTGATTATACAGCATTTTCTGTGCAGAAGCTACAGAAATCAAGTGTTTTCATATAATTAGGTATGAAAACAAAACCTCAAACTTTGAGGTTTTAGAAAACGTATGAAAGAATAAGCTTTTAACATCTTTGTGGTATTTGAAGCTGTGGTTTTCCAAGATGTCCACCACAGTCTTCATATACACTGACGTTTGCACCATAAGCCCCTGTTTTACAGTTCATGATGTTTGGGAAAACCTTTGCCTGTTTCACAGATAGTTTTATAGCAATTGATAGAACGTTCTTTGAGGTTGCAGATTTTTCCGGCTTCCTCAAGCTGTGCTAAATATTTTTTGTACATAATAAAATCCTCTATGTAAAATCAGTAGTAATCAAAACACTGCTTTACACGGGAGGCGCATTTGAATCGTAAAACCGCTTGCCAACCAAGCGGAAGGATGGTATTGTTTTCATAGGCAATGGGAAGGTCGATACTGTTCAATTGGAATTTTGCATAGATGTTATGGGAGGTGAATGAATTGAAGAAAATATTTACTATTTTAGGTATGAGTATTTTTTTTATGATTAGTTTTTCGGGATGTGGTTCAGCATTAAGCACTGAATCGACTCCGGAGCAGTTGTATTCCGATGATCATAGTATAGATATGTTTGTTTATGAAGATGCTGCCTATGTAAATGTTACAGATGTAGACTGGGTAAAAAATGAGACTTTCGAAAAAGACAAATACATTGGGAAAATAAGCAACACTGGGGTAACAAATGACTTCAATAATTGGGATGCTACTCTTTTGGCTATCGGAACCGAAATCTATGAGTCCGACAATAATCAAATATTATTGGCAAGTCTAGGGGAAAAGTTTGTTCCATATATGAAATATGTTGAGGGATAGGGAGAGTCAGCACAATAATACTTGTTATAGTGACAAATTCGGTTTTGGGGTTATCGATAGATGAATATATTAAAAGTAAAGAACTAAAAATGGAGAATAACGATGCCGATACATGTTGTAAAAAGTGGAGAGACAATCTATTCGATCGCTCAGCTATATGATGTCTCAGCTGACCGGATTGTGTATGACAATGAGCTGGCAGCGCAGCAAAATCTTGTTCCGGGGCAAGCTCTTTTGATTCTGATGCCGAGTCGGGTTCATATTGTGAGAGAAGGACAGACGGTAGAGCAGATCGCGGAAGAATATAGTATCACGGTCAAAAATCTATATCAAAACAATCCGTTTCTGTTGAATCAGACCTATTTGTTAGAGGGACAGAGTTTAGTCATTTCTTATGAGGGAGAACCGCTTATGCAAGGTAGGATCAGCGGGTATGCATATCCGTTTATCGAGCCGTATATTTTGCGTGAGGTACTTCTTTATATAGATGAAATACTTATTTTTTCTTATGGATTTACGGCAGAAGGAGAATTGATTCCACCTCAGATTGACGAGACCTGGGGGATTCAGGAGGCGTGGAATCAGCAGGTGGAACCGATTCTGGTGCTGACGCCGTTTGCGGAGACGGGAACCTTTAACAGTGGGCTGATTCAAATATTGTCGGAAAATGAGACGGTTCAGGACAATTTGATTGAAAATCTTTTGGAGACAGTACGAGAAAAGGGGTATGTAGGTGTAGATGTGGACTTTGAATATATTCGGCCGGAAGATCGGGTGGGGTATGCAGATTTTGTGAATCGTTTACGGGAGACGATGAATGAAAATGGATATCGGGTGTCGGTGGCGCTTGCTCCGAAGACCTCTTCTTATCAAAAAGGGTTGTTGTATGAGGCAATGGATTATCATCTGTTGGGGCAAAGTGCAAATACGGTGTTTCTGATGACGTATGAATGGGGGTATACATACGGACCACCGCTTCCGGTAGCGCCGCTGCCAAATGTCCGACAGGTGTTGGAGTATGCCCTCACGGAAATTCCGAAAGAAAAAATTGTGCTTGGGATTCCTAATTACGGGTACAGTTGGCCGCTCCCGTATGAGCGAGGTGTGACAAAAGCAAGATTGATTGGAAATGTTGAGGCGAATGTCATCGCGGCAGAGCGAGGTGTGGAGATTCAGTACGATGAGCGTTATCAAAGTCCGTTTTTCTATTATGAAATTGGTGGCAGGAGATATGAGGTCTGGTTCGAGGATGTGAGAAGTATTTATGCAAAATTGCAGCTGGCTGCAGAAAAGGATATCCGTGGCGTCGGGTATTGGAACTTGATGCGTCCGTTTCGGGCAAACTGGCTGCTGGTGAATCAGATGCTTCATTGAAAAAGGGGTGGCGTTTTTAGAACAAAGCATATATAATGTGATTATATATGCGAAAATGCAAATGAGGAAGAGGGGAAAAAGATGACAAACAAAAAAAGAGAGACATTTCAAAACCGGTTCGGCTTTGTGCTGGCATGTATCGGCTCTGCTGTTGGAATGGGAAATATCTGGCTGTTTCCTTATCGTGTAGGCGAAGGTGGCGGTGCTGCATTTTTGATACCGTATTTTATATTTGTTTTTGTGCTCGGATTTGCGGGTGTTGCAGGTGAGATGGCGTTTGGACGTGCGATGAAAGCTGGTTCTATCGGGGCGTTTTGCGGAGCATCGAAGATGAGAGGCGGAAGATGGGGCGAGTTCGTCGGACTTGTGCCGACACTTGGTTCGCTTGGAATTGCAATCGGGTATTCGGTTGTTGTGGGATGGATTTTGAAATTTTTGGTCGGATCTGTGACGGGAAGTCTGATGAAAACAAAATCGGAAGAGTACTTCGGAGAGATATCTGCTTCATTTGGAAGTATTCCGTGGCATCTGCTTGGTTTGGTGATTGTGTTTGCAATCATGCTGTTTGGGATTGCAAAAGGTATTGAAAAGGTTAATAAGTTTATGATGCCTGCATTTTTCTGCCTGTTCCTGATACTGGCGGTGCGAGTGTTCTTTCTGAAAGGATCTGTATCTGGGTATTCCTTTTTGCTAAAGCCAAAATGGAGTGAACTTGGAAATGTAAAAACCTGGGTGTATGCACTTGGGCAGGCATTCTTTTCGCTTTCATTAGCAGGTTCAGGAACTATAGTTTATGGAAGCTATCTGAAAAAAGATGAAGATGTGATTGCATGTGCGAGAAACGTGGCAATTTTTGATACATTGGCAGCGCTTCTTTCAGCGTTTGTGATTTTGCCCGCAGTGTTTGCGTTCCAATTAGATCCAAGTGCAGGACCTGCGTTAATGTTCATTACGATGCCGAAAGTATTTCAGCAGATGCCGGTTGGAACATTTTTCTGTATTCTTTTTTTCGTGGCAGTTCTATTTGCGGCAGTCACTTCGTTGATCAATTTGTTTGAGACACCGGTGGAGGCGATTCAGGAACGCTTTGGGGTATCGAGAAAGATAGCAGTCGCAATTGTGGCAGTTGTGGCTGTGGCGGTTGGAGTTGTCATTGAATCCGGTGATGTGGTAAGCACATGGATGGATGTGGTTTCAATTTACATTATTCCACTAGGAGCATTGCTTGCCGCAATTATGTTTTTCTGGGTATGCCCTCCTGGATTTGCAAGAGAGCAGGTACAGATGGGACGCGAGAAAAAGATTGGAAAATGGTTTGAGCCAATGACAAAATATATTTTTGTTGGTTTGACGATTGTTGTCTATATATTGGGTATTTTATATGGCGGCATTGGATAAGAAAGGAAGTTTCAAAAAGATGAGAAAAGAAGATTTTTATTTTGATTTACCGGAAGAATTGATTGCACAGGATCCATTGGAGGACCGTTCAAGCTCAAGACTTTTGGTGTTGGATAAAGAGACTGGCAGGGTGGAGCACCATGTGTTCCGGGAGATTATAGATTATCTGCAGGAAGGGGACTGTCTTGTTATCAATGATACAAAAGTAATTCCAGCAAGGCTGATTGGTTCCAAAATCGGCACGGATGCAAAAATAGAAGTATTGTTGCTAAAACGAAAAGAAAACGATGTATGGGAGACGCTTGTAAAGCCTGGGAAAAAGGCAAAAGTGGGAACTCGAATCAGTTTCGGAGACGGTCTTTTAGTCGGTGAAGTCGTTGATATCGTAGAAGAAGGCAATCGTCTGATCCATTTTGAATACGAAGGAATTTTTGAGGAAATTTTAGATCAATTAGGACAGATGCCGCTGCCGCCGTATATCACACACCAATTGGAAGATAAAAACAGATATCAGACGGTATATGCGAAACATTCCGGCTCTGCGGCAGCTCCGACAGCCGGACTACATTTTACGCCGGAGTTGTTAAAAGAGATCGAAGAGAAAGGCGTGCAGATTGCACGTGTGACCTTACATGTAGGACTTGGAACATTCCGTCCTGTAAAAGTCGATAATATATTGGAGCATCACATGCACTCAGAATTTTATCAGATTGAGGAAGAGGCGGCTGAAAAGATTAATCGTGCAAAAGAAAGCGGGCATCGCGTAATTTGTGTCGGAACAACAAGCTGTCGAACAATTGAATCTGCTGCAGATAAAAATGGAAAACTTCATGCGACGAATGGCTGGACGGAGATTTTCATTTATCCGGGGTATGAATTTAAGGTGTTGGATTGCCTGATCACGAACTTTCATTTACCGGAGTCTACATTGGTCATGTTGGTATCTGCATTGGCAGGAAGAGAACAGGTGCTCTCGGCTTATGAGGAGGCTGTGAAAGAAAAATACCGTTTCTTCAGCTTTGGGGATGCGATGTTTATTAAATAGACGGTGAAAAATGAAGTCTCGGAACTTGAAGTTCCGGGACTTTTCTGTGTGATTGGAATAAATATCGTTTATTATGGGAATAGTCCTTGTATCAAAATTTAGGAGGGACTGCGTTGAGAATTCCAAAACATATTGCAATTATACCGGATGGAAATAGGAGATGGGCGACACAACATCAGATGGAGAAAAAAGATGGGTATCAGCATGGACTGAAGCCGGGACTGGAAGTGCTGCGCAAAGCAAAGGAGTATGGAGTTGCGGAAATTACGTATTATGGGTTTACTGTGGACAATTGTAAACGGCCGAAAGTGCAGCAAAATGCATTTAAAAAAGCGTGCGTAGATGCAGTGCGGCTGATTCAAAAAGAAGGGAATGTATCGCTTTTGGTTGTGGGAGATTCGAGTTCAGCACATTTTCCGGAAGAACTTTTGAAATATACACAGAGAAAGGAAATCGGAATTGCTGATATCAAGGTGAATTTTCTTGTGAATTATGGCTGGGAATGGGATTTGAGCGCGATAAGAAAAGAGGGTATGGAGCATGAGAACGATGTAATGACTCAAATACATTCAAAGGATATTTCCCGAATTGATTTGGTAATTCGTTGGGGGAATATGAGAAGATTGTCGGGAATGCTGCCTGTGCAGTCAGTCTACGCGGATTTCTATGTGGTAGAAAATCTTTGGCCGGATTATAAAGAAAGAGATTTTGATAAAGCAATCAGGTGGTATGACAAACAAGATGTAACTTTAGGGGGATAGCGTCCGGAATAGTTTGATGATAATTTATTTTTATCTAAAAAGAAATTTTGTAGATTCTTCTAGTAAGATTTGTACAAGGTTTCTTTTTTATTATTGCCTTTTAAAGCCTGTTAAATTTCAAAATTTTGTAAAAAATTACAAAAATTATTAAAAATGAATTAAAACAATAGTGAAAATACATAAAAGAAAAGTTCTTGAATATGGATTTTTGCACAAATATGTGTTAATATGAAGTGGTATATCGAGATGCACAAGGTGTAGAACGGAAAATTACAGTAAAAGGAGGTTTCAGGATGTGTTCTAAAACAGGAGGGGTTCCGTTTCATGGAACAAAAGAGCAGGAAGAGGCGTTATTGCAGGTGATTGCGGAATTGAAGGATGATAAAGGTGCTTTGATGCCCATTTTGCAAAAGGCTCAGGAAATATACGGGTATCTTCCGATAGAAGTGCAGACAATGATTTCAAATGAGACGAAGATTCCGTTGGAGAAAATATATGGAGTTGCAACGTTTTATTCACAGTTTACGCTCAATCCAAAAGGAAGATATCGCATTTCAGTCTGTCTTGGCACGGCATGTTATGTAAAAGGTTCCGGGGATATTTATAATTATCTGATGGAAAAGCTTGGAATCGTGGGTGGGGAGTGTACACCTGACGGTAAATTTTCACTGGATGCCTGCCGATGTGTCGGGGCATGCGGTCTTGCGCCGGTCATGATGGTAAATGATGATGTCTACGGACGTTTGACTGTAGATGACATAGATGATATTTTAGCAAAATATGATTAGGATCGTATGAAAATAGAAATGGAGGATATGCATGAAGTCACTGGAAGAATTGAAAGCAATCAAAGAAAAGATGCAGGGACAGGTAGAGTTTCGTTCAGAAGACGGAGTCTGGACAGAAGATAACCCGTATCGCAAGCATGTGTTGGTCTGCGGAGGTACCGGGTGTACTTCTTCCGGCAGCAAGAAAATTATTGAAAAACTGCATGAAGAGATTCGAAAAAATAGTCTGGAAAATGAGATTGGAGTCGTGAAAACAGGATGTTTCGGGCTGTGTGCGTTGGGGCCGATTATGATCGTTTATCCGGAGGGGGCATTTTATTCCATGGTAAAAGAAGAGGACATTCCGGAAATCGTATCGGAACATTTGTTAAACGGAAGAATTGTTACTCGTCTTTTATATCAGGAGACGGTCAGTGAAGATGGAATACTGCCGCTTCAAGAGACGGAATTTTATAAGAAACAAAAGCGAATTGCGCTTCGCAACTGTGGCGTGATCAATCCGGAAAATATTGAAGAATACATAGGGACGAGCGGATACGAGGCTCTTGGAAAAGTCTTGACGACGATGACACCGGATGACGTCATTCAGGTTATCTTGGACAGTGGACTGAGAGGACGCGGAGGAGCAGGTTTCCCGACGGGGTTGAAATGGAAATTTGCAAAAGGCAATCAGGCAGATCAAAAATATGTCTGTTGCAACGCTGATGAAGGAGATCCGGGAGCGTTTATGGATCGCTCGGTGCTCGAGGGGGATCCTCATGTTGTGTTGGAGGCAATGACAATTGCAGGGTATGCAATCGGGGCGTCACAAGGGTACATCTATGTGCGTGCAGAATATCCGATCGCAATTGAACGTCTGGAAATCGCAATTCGTCAGGCGAGAGAGTACGGAATGCTTGGCAAAGATATTTTTGGAAGCGGATTTGATTTTGATATTGATTTGAGACTGGGAGCGGGAGCGTTTGTCTGTGGAGAAGAGACGGCATTGATGACATCCATTGAAGGAAATCGTGGTGAGCCAAGACCGCGTCCGCCATTCCCGGCATTGAAAGGCTTATTCCAAAAACCGACGATTTTAAACAATGTGGAGACCTGGGCAAATATTCCGCAGATTATTTTAAAGGGACCGGAATGGTTTGCGGGTATGGGAACAGAAAAATCAAAAGGAACAAAAGTGTTTGCGTTAGGTGGTAAAATTCATAATACTGGACTTGTGGAGATTCCGATGGGAACGACACTTCGTGAGATTGTGGAAGAAATCGGCGGAGGAATTCCGAATGGAAAGAAATTCAAGGCGGCTCAAACGGGAGGACCGTCAGGCGGATGCATTCCGGCAGAACATCTTGATGTTCCGATCGATTACGACAACTTGATGGAAATTGGATCCATGATGGGATCAGGTGGTCTGATTGTTATGGATGAGAATACTTGTATGGTGGATATTGCAAAATTCTTTTTGGAATTCACGGTAGATGAGTCTTGCGGGAAATGTACACCTTGCCGTATCGGCACAAGACGTATGCTGGAACTTTTGGATAAGATTACAAAGGGGCAGGCAACCATGGAAGATTTGGATAAATTGGAGGAACTTTGTTATCACTTAAAGGATAACTCGCTCTGCGCGCTTGGACAGACGGCTCCAAACCCGGTACTTTCTACTCTGCGCTATTTCCGGGACGAATATATTGCACATATCGTAGATAAAAAATGCCCTGCGGGAGTCTGTAAAGAGTTGCTGCAATACAAAATTGATGCGGATAAATGTAAAGGCTGTACACTTTGTGCAAGAACGTGTCCGAACAATGCGATTATTGGCTCGGTAAAAGAAGTACATATGATTGACCAGTCTAGATGCGTCAAATGTGGAGCATGTATGGAAAAATGCCGGTTTGGTGCTATTTATAAAGAGTAATAGGGGAGGTAAGATGATGGAAAATGTAACGATAAAATTAAATGGCAGAGCCGTGTCGGCGCCGGCAGGGTCTACAATCTTGGAAGCAGCACATTTGGCTGGAATCAAAATACCTACTCTCTGTTTCTTGAAAGAGATTAATGAAATCGGGGCATGTCGAATCTGTGTGGTGGAAGTAAAAGGTGCAAAGACTTTGGTTGCATCCTGTGTACATCCAATCAGTGATGGGATGGAGATATGGACGAATACACCGAAAGTGTTGGAGGCAAGAAGGAAGACTCTGCAGTTAATCTTGTCTGCTCATGACAGAAAATGTCTCTCTTGTGTGAGAAGTGGGAACTGCGAATTGCAGCAGTTGTGCCGTGAACTTGGAGTTGCAGAGGAAGACTATTTTGATGGTGAGAAAAATGAGTATGAATTAGATGTAACGGCGGCACATATGATTCGGGATAACAATAAGTGTATTTTGTGTAGACGATGTTCGGCAGTCTGTGAGAAAGTACAGGGAATCGGTGTGATTGGACCGAATCACAGAGGGTTTGCAACGAGTATTGGATCGGCGTTTGAGATGGGTCTTGGAGATACAAGCTGTGTGTCTTGTGGACAGTGTATTGCAGTCTGTCCGACTGGGGCTCTTCAAGAAAAGGATTATATAGATGAAGTGTTAGAGGCGATTGCCGATCCGGAAAAACATGTTGTAGTGCAGACAGCGCCTTCCGTAAGAGCGGCGTTGGGAGAAGAGTTTGGATATCCGATTGGAACTGACGTGGAGGGCAGAATGGTGGCAGCGCTTCGAAGAATCGGATTTGACAAAGTGTTTGACACGGATTTCAGCGCAGATCTCACTATTATGGAAGAAGCGCATGAATTTATAGACAGAGTACAAAATGGTGGTGTACTTCCACTTATTACTTCCTGCTCACCTGGATGGATCAAATACTGTGAACATTATTTTCCAGATATGACAGAGAATCTGTCGAGCTGTAAATCACCGCAGCAGATGTTTGGAGCAATTACAAAGACCTATTATGCCGAAAAGACTGGGATGGATCCAAAGGATATCGTGTGTGTGAGTGTGATGCCTTGCACTGCAAAGAAATTTGAAATTGGACGCAAGGCCCAGAATGCGGCGGGCGTACCGGATGTGGATATTGCTATTACAACAAGAGAGCTTGCAAGACTGATCAAACGTACAGGACTTGATTTTACAGGACTTCCGGAAGAGAATTTTGATGATCCGCTCGGAGAATCAACCGGAGCAGCAGTAATCTTTGGAGCAACCGGTGGTGTTATGGAAGCGGCACTTCGGACGGCGGTGGAGACGCTTACGGGAGAAGAACTCGCAAAAGTGGACTTTGAAGATGTACGAGGAACAGATGGAATTAAAGAAGCGACTTACAATGTAGCGGGAATGGATGTGAAAGTAGCAGTCGCATCCGGACTGCGAAACGCAAAAGAGCTGCTTGACAAAGTCAATGCAGGAGAAGCAGACTATCATTTCATTGAGATTATGGGATGTCCGGGAGGCTGTGTAAATGGCGGTGGACAGCCACAAGTTTCTGCGGATGTAAGAAACTTTACCGATGTGAGAATGGCACGTGCGAAAGTACTGTATGACAACGATGCAAAAAAAGCAATTCGAAAATCCCATGAGAATCCTTCGATTCAGAAATTATATGAAGAATTTTTGGGAAGACCGGGAAGTCATAAAGCGCATGAGATTTTACATACATCTTATGTAAAGAGAACGATTAATTCCATCTAGTAATGATAAAAGGCAGATTGCTGTGTGATAAGACAATGGTGATTGTTACACGGCAATCTGTCTTTTGTCTGTTTGTACAAAAAAAAGGAAAAAGTATTTATGTAATATATCTAAAAAGAAAAAAACTCTTTGGAAGAAATTGTAAATATGCTATAATAAACTATATGTGAAAAAAGAAACGAGAGGAGCAAAAATATGAAAAAGAAACGAAAATCCTTACGTGTAGCAAGTGCAGCGTTAGTTTGTGCGATGACAGCAACCTCTGTTCTTCCGGCAGCCGCTGCAAAGAAGAATGAGGAAACAACACCAGCGGCACCTGCGGAGCAAAATGATTGTTCCAAAGACCCGAATGCCTATGCAATCTATCCACTTCCACAGAAAGTGACGTATCCGAAACAAAAACAGGAGTTTACATTAGATAAGGAAAAAGTGACAATTGTAACAGAAAAGGGTGTCGATGAACATACAAAAAAATATGTGAAAGAGGTTTTGAAAGAGTATGGAATCACACCTTCGGAATCTCAGAATGTACAATCTGGAAACACGAATATTATCCTTGGTGTGGAAGAAACAGAAGGAGCAGCTGATAAACATATGAAAGAAAAGTCTGTTTCTCAGAATGACAAAGAGTTGTTTAAGAAGTCAGATGCTTACATTTTAGATGCTGATGCGAAGTCTAATACAATCGTGATTGAAGGAAAAGATACTGACGCTACCTTCCACGGTGTTTCTACTTTGCAGATGATGTTCTCTTCATTCTCGGGAAAGAAGTTCTTAGATGCACATATTGAAGATTATGCGACAGTTGCGACTAGAGGCTATATCGAAGGATTTTACGGTGCATGGGATTTTAAAGAGCGCGCTAGTCTGATGGAGTTTGCAAAAGACTATAAGATGAACAGTTATGTCTATGCAGCAAAGGGGGATGAATACCATACAAACAAGTGGGATCAACTATATCCACAGAATATATTGGATGAGTTGAAGAAGTTGGTGGAAAAAGGAAGGGAGACGAAAGTTGAATTTGCCTGGTCTATTCATTTAGGGAAATTTTTTGGTACCTTTAAGGATATATCAGATCCTAATTTTAAAACTCAGTACAAAAAGCTGACGGATAAGTTAGATCAGCTCATTGGAATTGGTGTGAAGCGAATTGACGTGTTGAATGATGACTTCGGTGGTGGTTCTCATGACACGGTAGTAGAAGTTTTGAATCAAATAAATGGATATCTGAAGGGAAAAGGCTGTAAGCCTTTGACTTATTGCCCACAAGGTTATAATCAGGCGTGGTCTGGAAAAGGTGAAGAACTTGAGGCGATGAAGAAGTTAGATAAAGATATTAATATCTATTGGACTGGAGCTGATGTAAATGCGCCAATCACGCAGGAGACGGTAGATTTCTTAAAGACAAAGACGAATCACAATCCAGATTATTGGTTGAATTATCCAGTTAATGAGCACGCAAGTTCTGGAATTTTCCTTGGAGATATTACTTATTATGCTAGGGACAATGTGACGGGGTTGGCTGGTTTTCATTCGAATCCGAGTAGATTTGCCTATGCTAACGAAGTTGGTTTGTATCAGCTGGCAGCGCTTGTATGGAACAACAAAGATTATTCAAAGCATGCAACAGAAGTGTGGGAAAGTGCATTCAATTATCTACAGCCGGAAGTAAAGGATGCTTATCTTACAATCGCAAGAAATATTTCTAATGCACCGAATTCTTCCAGAGTTCCGGGATTCAATGAATCTGAATATTTGGCAGAGACATTAGAGGCGGTACAAAAACTAGTATCTTCTGGAAAGCAGATCAAAGAGAATAAGAATACGAAAGCACTTTTAAAAGAGTTTGAGCATATTCTGACAGCTATTACAGAATTCACTGGGAAGTGTGAAAATAAAGATTTGGTAAAAGAATTGACACCGTGGCTGAATTCATTGCGTGATGTAGTGACAGCCGGGAAAGCATCGCTTGAAAGCGTAATTGCATTGGAAGAAGGAAAAACGGAAGATGCGTGGGCAAAATTCAGTGATGCAACAAAAGCATATGACACGAAGTATACATATCCAACTGTTGAGGGTGAAAAAAATTATGCAAAATCAGGTACAAAAAGACTTGTTCCATTTGTGACAAAAGTGATGAATGAAGCAAAGAATAGAATTTCTCCGATTGTCAATCCGGGTGATACAAGTATTTCCCCAACTTTATATGCAAAAATGGGTGGAAAGGATCAGGTAGAGACAGAAGATGCCAAGAAGATGTATGATGGTGATGAGACAACATACGCTTCTTGGTCAGTAAATCAAGAACAAGGAGACTATTACGGCTTGGATCTTGGAAAGGTAACGACGGTGACAGATGTGTCGATTTTGCAGGGGAAGGAAGATGGACACTGGGATAAATTCCACGACGCTGTGTTGCAATATTCGGAAGATGGAGAAAAATGGGAAGAAATCAAACCGACAGTGAATGGCGACCGAATCACAGCAGACGGACTGAATGTAAAAGCGAGGTATGTACGTTATTTCCTGAAGACAAAGGGAACTTCTGAGAAACCAAATTACTGGACATGTGTAAGAGAATTTACTGTGAATAAGAAAGTGGAAGAACATGATAGAATCTATACAAATGTGGAGGCATTGAAGAAGACACCGCTTACGATTGAAGGAACGGAGGTTAGTGTTCGTGGTTTGAAGAATGTGACTCTAAAGAAAGATGACTATGTTGGTATTAAGTTGGAGACACCAGAGGCAGTCAAATCATTCGTGAAAGAACTTTCCAATACCAATGGGCTTGTGCTTGAGCATTCATTCGATGAGTTGAATTGGACAGCGGTAAGTGAGACAAAAGCGAGCGAACTTGTCGGTGTAAAATACTTACGGTTAAGAAATAGTTCTAATCAAGCAGTGACTTTGGATATCAATAAGATTGGGATGGATATTAAGAGTCTGAAACCAGACGCAAAAGTGTTGCAGTCTACAATCAAGAACGGTCTTGGAGAAGGTTCCTATAACAGTGTATTCGATGATAATCTCTCAACTTATATTGTGACAAAAGAGAATCCGGGTAAAGATACTTATGTAACCTATGATTTGGGTAAAACAATCGAAGTGTATGATGTGGCAGCGGTGACTTCTGATGGACCGCAACGTCTGTACAATGCAAAGATTCAGATTTCTGAGAATAACAGAGAATGGAAAGACGTTGCAACTGTATCTAACGATAATTCTACGATGGAAGTTCCTTATCGCTATGTGCGGGGAAATGGAGAAGGTGCAAAAGCGAGATATTTGAGACTTTACTTTACAGAGAATGGTAAGGATAAGTTGAAATTACACGAGATTCAAATTAATAAAAAGACGGATGGCGGAGTAGCAGCGGCAAAGATTACAAGTAATATTGATGGAGATTTAGGGGCGCTAATTGACAATGATATTACGACTTTACTTAGCAAAGAAGTCAAAAAGGAAGATTATATTCGTTATCGTGTAACAGATAACACAAATGTGACTAAAATCTCAGTGTTACAGGGAAAGGCTGGAAAAGGCGAACTGTATGTTGTTACTTCAAAAGGGGAACAAAAAGTTGGGACACTCGGCAAGACAATTTCAGAATTTGATGTGCAAAAATACGGAGCGATTTCAGAAATTCTGATTAAATGGTCGACAAACGATACAGCGTCTATCCATGAATTATCAATAGTAACAGGAGAGAATAAGACGGATGATATTGGCGAGTATACAGACCCGGATGTAATTGGCGGCGATGCAATAGAGAATAATATTGCCATTGGAAAGGTAGTTGCAGTATCAGGAACAAGCGATGGCGATAAGGACCATGTTAATGATGGTAAGCTTGAGACAAAATGGGATAGTGATCCGATTAAAGGAGATAATGCGAAAAAGTTTTCCTGGGTTTCTGTTGATCTTGGAACTGAAAAAGTATATAAGGTGAGCCAGCTGGTTGTACATTTCTACAATAAAATTTATCCAACACAATGGCAGATTCAGACATCGAACGATGGAGAGAGATGGACAACAATCAAAGAGTTGACAAAGGCGGACAATGGACCGACAAGTCCAGTTGAGACAATCAATTTGGATACACCAGTGACAGCGAGATATTTCAGACTTTATTTTACAAAACTTAACACAGTGGCGGCTGGAAATGGAGTCGGAGTACAGGAGTTTGAAATCTTTGGAAAAGAGAAGAAAGATGATGTGACTGATAAAAATACTCTCAACGAGGTAATCAAAGAAGCTGAGGGAAAAGTAGAGTCAAAAGACTACACAAAAGCTTCAAAAGAAAGCTTGAAAGCAGTTATTGCAGAGGCGAAGAAAGTTGCAGAGAATGAAAATGCGACACAGGATCAAGTGACGCAGGCAACCGTAAAATTGCAGGAGGCATTAAAATCACTTCAATTGAAAATTACGGAACAGCAGAATATTGGTCTGAAAAAAACAGTGACAGTATCGGGAACAAGCAATGGTAAGCCAGAGTCCATTAATGATGGAGACGAAACTACAAAATGGGATAGTGATCTCATTAAAGGAGAGGAAGCAACAAGTGAGGAAGCGTGGTTTGCGATTGAACTTGGTGAGCAGACCAATTTGATTGATGGACTGAAAGTTTCGTATTTTAATAAAGTATATCCGACAAATTATGAAGTACAAGTATCAAATGACAACAAGACTTGGACGACGGTAAAAACCTTAACAAGAGAACACGATGGTGAGGCGCATCCAAAAGACGATATTCAGTTTGAGACGCCGGTTTCTGCCCGCTATGTAAAAATGCTTTTCAAAGAGATGAATAGTGCAGCAGCAGGTCATGGCATTGGAATCAATGATGCACAAGTTATCGGAAGATATGTACATGAAAATGCGAGCGTTCAAAGTGTATCTGGAAACATGGATATTTTCGTTCAGAAAGACAGTCCATTTGATAATGCGAAGCTTCCGACTGTAAATGGAGTTTGGGTTACAGTCGAAGAGATGAAAGATCCTATGAAGGTACTTGTTCCAGTAACATGGAATGCTGGAAATGTAGATATGGGCACAGAAGATACACATACTGTTGAAGGAATGTTGAGTCTGAATGATATTGCAAATACTGAGAACAAAAAAGCAAGTGTGAATGTCGTTGTTCAAGGTGAAAAAACAGAAGAGATTGATTACAAAGCCTTAGAAGAGCAGTTTGCGATTGCAAAAACAAAAGAACAGGAACAGGACAAATATACAGAAGAGTCTTATGATGCATTTAAAATAGCATATGAAAATGCGCAAAATATAAAAGAAAATGCAATTATACAAAAAGTTGTGGACAGAGGTACAAAGACTTTGAAAAATGCGATTGCAGGTCTGAAAGAAAAATCAAACGAACCTGAAACACCAGAAGTGGATAAAAAGGAATTACAGGCGAAAGTAGATGAGTACGATAGATTAGATCCAAATGCATATACGGCAGACAGCTGGGAGATATTTGAACAGGTATTGGCAGATGCAAAAGCAGTGTTAGCGGATGATAAAGCGACGCAAGAGACAGTAAATGCGATGCTTCAAAGCTTAGTGGAAGCATACGGAAAGCTGGAAAAAGCGGAGTCAAAAGTAGACAAAACGAAATTGCAGGCGAAAGTGGATGAGTACAGCAAGCTAGATTCAAATACATACACAACAGATAGTTGGGAGGCATTTGTGAAAGTATTAGATAAGGCAAAAGCAGTATTGGCAGATGGAAACGTAACACAGGATACTGTGAATGCAATGCTTCAGGATTTAGTGCAAGCGCGTGAAAATCTGAAAGAAGCAGAGACTCCGAACCCTCAACCAGAAGTTGATAAATCTAAATTGCAGGAAAAAGTAGATGCCTACAGTAAATTAGAGGAAAAAGCCTATACACCGGATAGCTGGAAAATGTTTGCAAAAGCATTGGCAGATGCAAAAGTGGTATTGGCAGATGAAAATGCGACACAAAGCAGTGTTGACAAAGCATTAGAAGTGTTGAATGCAGCATATGGTGCATTGAAGGAAACAACAACTCAGACTGAGCTGGATAAGAACAAGCCAGACAGCAAGAAACCGGCAAAAACAGGAGATCCGACAAGCGTATTGGGCATCTTCTCATCTATGATTTTAGCGGGCGGCTATATCTTGGGACGTAGAAAAAAAGACGATAAGTAAGAATGAGAGAACCCCTTCATATCGGTAGTGGTATGAAGGGGGTTTCCTTGCGGGAACCGGAGAAATTGAGTATACTAAAAAGAAGAAAATACGACTCTGGGAAAGGGGAGAAGATTGAAAATGAAAGTGATTGATTTTCAAGATGCAAATTGCAGGCATTGCTATAAATGTGTCCGAAATTGCAGTGTAAAAGCAATTTCAGTTCGGAATGAACAGGCGCATATTATTCGGGAAGCCTGCATTCACTGTGGGCATTGTCTGGAGGTCTGCCCGCAGAATGCGAAAACATTCGCAAGTGATATGGAGCGTGTCAAAGGGTATCTGAGACAGGGGATGAAAACCGTGATTTCTATTGCTCCATCTTATCTTGGAGTGTTGGAGTATAAAAATCCGGGACAGGTTGTGGATGCACTGTTAAAGCTTGGTTTTTTTGAAGTTCGCGAGACGGCAGAGGGAGCGGCGCTTGTCACACGTGAATATCAGAAACTTCTGGAAGAAGGAGCGATGAAAAATCTCATTACAACCTGTTGCCCAAGTGTGAATGATCTGATCGAAAAATACTATCCAAGTCTGACAAAATATATGACTCCGGTAGTATCTCCGATGATCGCACATGGGAGACTGATCAAAAAGATTTATGGTGAGGATGTGAAGGTTGTTTTTTTAGGGCCTTGCATTGCAAAAAAAGAAGAGGCAGTTGGGGATGACAGGGTATTTGGGGCTGTGGACGCAATTCTGACATTCGAGGAGCTTGGCGGATGGCTGAAAGCAGAAGGAATCGCAATATCGGAATGCGAAGAGAAACCGTTTGGAAATCCGGATCCGAGGATCAACCGGATTTATCCGGTTGGCGGAGGAATTGTAAAGTCGGTGATGGAACAGGATAGCATGAAGGATGCATATCACAAACTTTACGTGGACGGTCTGGATGCCTGTATGGAACTGTTTGAGAGTATGGAGAAGGGAGAACTCAGCCACTGTTTTATCGAGGCAAATGTATGTGACGGCGGCTGCATTAAAGGACCGGCATCGGATCAGTGGCAGAATTCTTTTGTGAAAGCGAAGGTGCAGATTGAAGCACAGGTGGAACATGCACCCGCTTCTGAGGATATTCCATATGATTGCATATCAATGCAAAAAACATTTTTGGATCGCAGTCAGCACGAACAAGTTCCGACAGAAGAGGAATTGACAGAATTGCTGCAGGCAATCGGAAAGTATAAAAAAGAGGATGAATTGAACTGTGGTGCATGCGGGTATTCGACCTGTCGAGCGAAAGCGACAGCGGTATTTCAGAAGAAGGCAGAACTTGGGATGTGTCTTCCGTATGCGATTGCACAGGCAGAATCGATGTCGAATATTGTGCTGGATGTGACACCGAATCTGATTTTCATCATAGATGATGAGATGCGGATTCGAGAGTGCAACCGAATGGCGCAGCAGCATTTGGGAGTCAGCAGGGAAGAAGCGCTGGAGCGATACATATTCGAGTTTATCGAGACGGAAGATATCGAGATGGTGCTTGAAACGAAACAGTCTGTTATGAGTAAAAAAGTAGATTTACCGCAGATTCACTTGAAGGCGGAAGAAAAAATTGTGTATATTCCGAATCTTACATCAGTGCTTGTCATTTATCAGGATATCACGAAAGAGGAGAAGGCGAAGGAAAAGCGGTACCGTTTAAAGATGGAGACAATCGATGCTGCACAGAAGGTTATTGATAAGCAGATGATGGTGGCGCAGGAAATTGCGGGACTTTTGGGAGAGACAACGGCGGAGACAAAGGTTACGCTTACGAAATTACGGGATTCAATCCTGATGGATGAGGAGGAGTAGCATGAGTGTTAGCGTGGATGTTGCGTGGAAAAGTCTGAACAAATATCAGGAAGAACTCTGCGGAGATAAGGTGGAGGTGCTGAAGACGGATAAGGCAGATGTTTTGATTCTGGCTGATGGGATGGGAAGCGGTGTGAAAGCGAACATACTTGCAACACTCACTTCAAAAATCCTAAAGACAATGTTTCGGGATGGAGCTTCCATTGAGCTTGCGGTGGAGACGATCGCAAAGACCCTGCCGATCTGCAAAGTGCGGGAAGCGGCGTATGCAACGTTTAGCATTCTTCAGATTGCTCACAATGGAGAAGCGTATCTCGTCGAATTTGACAATCCAAGCTGCATTTTTATCCGGGATAAAAAGATTGTGGATTATCCGTACAAAGAACGTATAATCGAAGGGAAAACAATACGTGAATATCGTTTTCAGGTAAAGCTCAATGATTGCTTCGTTTTGATGAGCGATGGTGTGATCTACGCCGGAGAAGGAGAGCTTATGAATTTGAGCTGGACGTGGAACGAGATGGCAGAATATACGCTGAAATGCACAAAAGATACACTTTCTGCTTCGAGATTGACCGCTCTTTTGAGTGATCTGTGCAATGAATTGTATGCCCACCGTCCGGGGGATGACACGACGATTGCAGTCATGCGTGTGATCAATCGAAAAATCGTGAACATTTTTACCGGTCCGCCAAAAAGCAAAGATGATGATGAGCGTATGGTGCGGGAATTTATGTCAGAAGAGGGAACCAAGGTTGTGTCAGGAGGGACGAGCGCAAATATTATGGCGCGCGTTTTGCAGAAAAACATTGTCACATCGGTGAATTATCAAGATTCATCAGTGCCGCCGACTGCTGCGATTGAAGGTTTGGATTTGGTGACAGAGGGAGTTCTGACACTTGGAAAAGCATTAAAACTGCTCAAGAAATATGAGAGAGATGATTTTGACGTGGAATTTTTTGATGAGTTGGATGCGGATAATGGAGCGTCCAGACTTGCAAGACTGTTAATCGAAGAATGTACGGACATTCATTTGTTTGTGGGGACGGCAACGAATGAAGCACACCAAAATTCCAATCTTCCATTTGACTTAAGCATCCGAATGAATCTGGTAGAACAGCTTCAGGAGGTGGCAAGGAAGATGGGAAAACAGGTGTGCGTAAAATACTACTAGTTGAAGGAAATATGTTAATACTTGTAATTATGATGCTTGGAGTTGTTATCGGTATGAAACTGAATTTGAAGAAAACATTGAAGGTAAATGGAGTGCTTCAGATTGTTTTAACCGGGATTTTGATTTTTATTATGGGAGTCTCGCTTGGAAGCAGAGAAAACTTTTTTAATGAACTGGCAGAACTTGGCTGGAAGAGTGTGCTCTATATGTTGTCTGCGGTGGCAGGATCTATTTTGATCGTCTATGGACTTACGAAAGTATTTATGAAAAGTAAGGAGGATGCGGAAATATGATGGTTGTGATCGCAGTGTGCTGTCTGGCAGCGGGAGTGTTTCTGGGAAATGGAATTCTTCCGGAGGATATAATTGATTTTCTGACCGGACACTCAGAGCATGTGTTGTATGTGCTGATGTTTTCTGTCGGGATCAGCGTTGGAGCGAACAAAGGTGTGTTCCAGAAATTAAGAGAGCATCATGTGAAAATCTTATTGATTCCAACAGGAGTTATTTTGGGAAGTATTTTTGGAGGTGTTGTGTGCAGTCTGTTTTTAGGGGAAAGCTTACGGGATAGTCTGATGATTGTGTCGGGGCTTGGTTGGTACAGTCTTTCTGGAGTTCTGGTGACGGAGCTTGCAGGTGCAAAAATTGGTACGATTGCGTTTCTGTGTAATCTTTTGCGGGAAATCTTCTCGTTTATGATCATACCGGTTGTAGTAAAATATTTTAACGGATATGCGGCGATTGCTCCGGCAGCAGCTACGAGTGAGGATACGACACTTCCGATGCTGATGAAATATACATCAGGAGAAGTGGTGATGATGGCAGTTTTGAATGGAATTATCTGTTCGGCAGCGGTTCCGGTATTGATAAAACTGTTTAACGGAATTTTATGATTAGTATATTGTGCAAGAAAAAAAGACGGGAATCCCGTCTTTTTAACGTTCATATACAATATAGCGGTATTTTTGCAGCAACTCAGTTGCCTTATGGGAAGAAGATTCATCGTAAAATTCAATACGCAGAACGCCTTCTTCAAATTCACGGTTATGTATAATGCCGATATTTTTGATGCTGATATTGTTTGATGCAAGTATGGTCGCAATTGTTGCGATTCCCCCTGCTTCGTCGATGATATCGCAGTAGATCGCAAACACTTTTTTGATCGGTCCGGAGGAACCTTCCGGAATGGAATTACGGTAATTTTTAGATGTCTCAAATAAATCATATAATTTTTGCTCGGAGCTTTCTGCGACAGAATCTCTTGCATTTTTCAACATGTCAATGTAAGCGTCCAAAATTTTGACAATATTGTCTCCATTTTTCAGACAGATATGCTGCCACATTGTCGGAGAAGAAGAGGCAATTCTCGTGATATCCTTAAATCCTCCTGCGGCAAGCTGTTTCATCAACTCATCTTTTGTATCCGTATCCTTTACAAAGTTGACTAAGGTGGATGCAATGATATGCGGCAGATGGCTGATTGTTCCAGTGATCAGATCGTGCTCTTTGTAATCCAAGATGACCGGAAGTGCTTTTAACGATTCTACAAAAGTGCTGTATGCAGTCACTTTATCTTGCGATACGGTCGAAGATGGAGTCAGGATGAAGTACGCATTTTCAATCAGCATCGGTTTGGAATTTAAAAAACCGGACTTCTCGGAACCAGCCATTGGATGTCCTCCGATAAAATTTTCTTCCATATCAAGAGAGATGATCTCCTCGTGAATCGAAGTCTTTACACTGCCTACGTCAGTGAGAATACAGTCTTTGGTAACATAGTTTTTGATCTGCTTTAAATACGCAGTGTTATATGAGACCGGTGCACATAGGAAAATATAGTGACAGTTGGAAAAGTTGTTATCGATGGAAGTGCAGGCTACGTTGATTATAGATTCTTGCGTGGCGAGCGCGAGCGTCTCTCTACTTTTGTCAAAGGCGATAATCTCGGAATCAGGGTAATACTGACGGATTGCACGGGCGATGGAACCGCCAATCAATCCAAGCCCGATAAAACCGATTTTGTAAGGTTTGTTCATAATATTTGCTATCCTTTCTTTATTTTCACTTATCAATTATTGTACACTAAAGTAAAAGACAAATAAATTGTATAAATTTGATAAAAGAGTTGTAATTTTGAGTGAATTTTAGTACAATATACACATGAGAAACTACAAAAATAAGGAGGCAGCAAAATATGAAAGTTTACAGAACAGACGAAATTAGAAATGTGGTACTTTTAGGACACGGAGGCAGCGGAAAAACTAGTTTAGTCGAAGCAATGGCTTATGTATCAGGAGCAACCAATCGAATGGGCAAGATAACCGATCATAACACGATTAGTGATTTTGATAAAGAAGAACAAAAACGAGAGTTTTCGATTAGTACAAGTCTGATCCCGATTGAGTGGGAAAAAGCAAAGATCAATATTTTGGATACACCGGGATATTTTGATTTTGTTGGAGAAGTAGAAGAAGCGGTAAGTGCAGCGGATGCAGCCGTAATTGTTGTTTCAGGAAAAGCAGGAGTAGAAGTAGGAACGGAAAAAGCGTGGGAGTTATGTGACAAATATAATCTTCCGAGAATGGTGTATGTGACAGAGATGGATGTGGATGATGCAAGTTTCCGACAGGTTGTGGAAGATCTGACGGCAAGATACGGAAAGAAGATCGCACCGCATTTTCAACCGATTCGTGAGAATGAAAAGCTTGTGGGGTATATCAACGTCATCAAGAATGCGGGAAGAAGATATACCGGAATCGGGCAGAGAGAGGAATGTGAGATTCCGGAATATTGCTTGCCGAACTTACAGCTTTTAAGAGATTCACTGATGGAGGCGGTTGCCGAGACGAGCGAAGACTTTATGGAAAGATATTTTGCAGGAGAAGAATTTTCAATCGAAGAGATTCGTTCTGCAATGCGTACCGAAGTAATGGACGGCGATATCGTACCTGTTGCAATGGGATCGAATATGGAAGCGCAGGGAGTGGCAAATCTGTTGTCTGACATTGTGCGTTTCTTCCCTAGTCCGGATAAGAGAACTTGTGTGGGCATCAACCGCAAGACAAATGATATTTTTGAAGCAAATTATGATTTTGCAAAAGGAAAGACAGCGTATGTGTTTAAGACAATGGTGGATCCGTTTATTGGAAAATATTCATTTGTAAAAGTATGCTCAGGTGTCTTAAAAGGTGAGGATATACTGTTTGACACAGAGAATGACACGGAACAGAAACTCGGAAAATTATATACGATGCAGGGAAATAAACCGGTGGAAGTCTCAGAATTACACGCAGGTGATATTGGTGCGATCGCAAAACTGTCCGGCGTAAAGACAGGTGATACACTTTCTACGAAGAATACTCCGGTTCTGTATGGAAAGACGGAATATTCCGTTCCATATACATATATGAAATATGTGGTGAAGACAAAAGGGGACGAAGACAAGGTATCTCAGGCGCTGGCAAAGATGATGGCAGAAGATGTGACGTTGAGGGCGGTAAATGACAGTGAGAATCGTCAGTCGTTATTGTATGGTATGGGAGATCAACATTTAGAGATTGTTGTGAGCAAACTAGCAAGCCGTTACAAAGTAGATGTGGATTTGGAGACACCAAAAGTTGCTTTCAGAGAGACTATCCGAAAGAATTCAGATGTAGATACAAAATATAAAAAACAATCCGGAGGGCATGGACAATACGGTCATGTAAAGATGAAATTTGAACCTTCCGGAGATTTAGAGACACCATATGTATTTGAACAGATTGTAGTTGGCGGAGCAGTTCCAAAGAATTACTTCCCGGCAGTAGAAAAAGGTTTGCAGGAATCTGTACTGAAAGGACCTTTGGCTGGATATCCGGTGGTAGGTGTGAAGGCAGTTTTATATGACGGCTCTTATCACCCGGTGGATTCTTCTGAGATGGCATTTAAGACAGCGACAATGCAGGCGTTCAAAAAAGGATTTATGGAAGCAAGTCCTGTGTTATTGGAGCCAATCGCAAAGATTAAAGTGACAGTGCCGGATGAATATACCGGAGATGTTATGGGAGATCTGAACAAACGTCGTGGACGTGTACTTGGAATGACACCGATTGCAGGTGGTGCACAGATCATTGAGGCAGACATTCCAATGACCGGGGTATTTGGATATTGCACCGTACTCCGTTCTATGACAGGTGGAAGAGGTTCTTATGAATATGAATTTGTTCGTTATGAACAGGCACCTTCTGATGTGCAGGAAAAAGAGATTGCAAAGCGTGCAGCTGAGGAATAAATAAGGCAGGTAAGGGCATTACTTTTGAGAGGTGCCCTTACCTTTTTGTCTGTGTGACACAACCTTTGGAGAATGTATTGTACTTTTGAGATAAAGGTGCTATAATTGCCATGCTGTCTGGAATTTATAGGGGAATCCAGAAAGAATGAAAATAAAAAGTTGAGGGAAAATCGATGAAGATTGTAATCATTGGAGATGGGAAAGTAGGGTATAAACTTGCAAAGCAGCTCTCTGAGGATAATTATGATGTAGTGCTAATTGACAATAATGCAGGAAAATTAAAGGCGGCAACTAACAAGCTGGATATTATTTGTATTACTGGGGATGGAGTGAGTGCAGAAGTGCAAAGAGAAGCAGATGTGCCACACGCAGATCTGGTCATTGCATGTGCATCTACAGATGAACTCAATATGTTGAGTTGTCTGATTGCAAGAAGACTAGGGGCAAGGCATACGATTGCCAGAGTTCGCAACCCGATTTACTATCAACAGATAGATATTTTGAAAGAAGATTTGAGGCTGAGTATGGCGGTGAATCCCGAACTGGCAGTTGCGAATGAGATTTCAAGAGTTTTGATTTTTCCGGTGGCGAGTAAGATTGAGACATTTGTGAAAGGAAGAGTGGAACTGGTTGAATTTATGCTGCGTTCAGGGAATCCGATCATTGGTCACAATCTGGCGGAGATTTATAGAAAATATCAGATTAAGATACTCGTCTGTGCAGTACAAAGAGGAAAGAAAGTTTATATTCCAGACGGAGAATTTGTTCCGCAGGAAGGGGATAAACTTCATATTGCAGCATCTCATCGGGAGATTGAATTGTTCTTTAAATCTTTGGGAGATTGCAAGAACAAGATTCGAAGAGTTTTGATCTGCGGAGGTGGACGAGTGGGATTTTACCTTGCGAAACAACTACTGTCTTTGGGAATGCAAGTTAAGATTATTGAGCAAGACTTAAAAAAGTGCGAAACTTTGTGTGAGTCTCTGCCTAAGGCTACCATTATTCATGGGGATGCAGCGGATCATGATCTTTTGATCGAAGAAGGAATCCATGAGACAGACGCACTTATTGCACTTACCGGTATGGATGAGGAGAATATCATTATGGCATTGTTTGCAAAGATGCAGGGTGTGCATAAGATTATCGCAAAGGTAAACGAAGACACAAGAGCACAGATGGTCGAAGGACTTGGAATTGACAGTATTGTGTCTGCAAAAAGTGCAACAGCAGATGTCATTTTAAGCTATGTGCGTGCGAGGCAGAATTCTCTGTGCAGTGCGAATGTGGAGACGATGTACCGTCTCGTTGATGGGCAGGTAGAGGCGTTGGAGTTTATCATCAGAAAAGAGAATAATTATACGAATGTACCGCTTAAAAATATTACGATTAAGCCAAATAACCTGATTGCCTGCATTGGGAGAAAGCGTCAGATTATTATCCCGAATGGTGAAGACGTCCTTCAGGTAGGCGATAGTGTCGTAGTTGTAACTTTGGAAAGAAAGATTCAAGATATCACAGATATCCTGAGCTAGAGGAAGATGCAATTATGAACTATAGAATGACAAGTTTTGTATTAGGGAGAATGTTAGGGGTAGAGGCTCTTGTAATGCTCATCCCGGCGATCGTTTCCGCAATATATGGAGAAGTGACGATGCGCTCATTTTTGATCACAAGCGCAGTCTTAGTAGTGTTGTTTTTGGTCTTCGGACGTAAAAAGCCCGAGAATACGATGATTTATGCAAAAGAAGGTTTTGTGATTGTTGCATTGGCGTGGATTTTATGGTCTGTATTCGGAGCTCTTCCGTTTTATATTTCCGGAACGATACCGAAATATATCGATGCACTGTTTGAGACTGTGTCCGGTTTTACAACAACAGGTTCTACTATTTTGACGGATATTGCATCTTTGCCGATGGGCATGAATTTTTGGAGATGTCTGACACATTGGATCGGTGGAATGGGAGTGCTTGTCTTTGTGCTGGTATTGACATCTTTAGATGACAAGAATACGATGCACTTGATGCGTGCAGAGGTTCCGGGACCGGAAGCGGATAAACTGGTTCCCAAGGTGAGAGGAACAGCAAAAATTTTATATGGAATGTACCTTGCGCTGACTTTGATAGAAGTTGGATTTTTGCTTGCGGGGGGAATGAATCTGTATGACAGTGTCATCCATGCATTCAGCACTGCAGGAACCGGAGGGTTTAACAACCGGAATAACAGTGTTGCGTTTTATGACAGCGCATATATAGATGGTGTGATCACAGTATTTATGATTCTGTTTGGAATCAACTTCAATATGTATTTTTTGTTGCTGTTAAAGAACGTAAAGGCTGTATTTAAAAATGAAGAAGTCCGAGCCTATCTGGGAATCATCGCAGCTACGACGATTATCATTACATTCAACATTATGTACATTTATGAGACACCGCTGAAATCATTCCGCTATGCGGCATTTCAGGTGGCTTCCGTTATCACAACAACCGGATTTGCGACCGCAGATTATAACCTTTGGCCAGAGCTGTCGAAGTGTTTACTGCTCATGGTCATGATTGTCGGGGCGTGCGCAGGTTCGACCGGTGGTGGTATGAAAGTATCGAGAATTTTAATTTTGTTAAAAAGTATCAAGCAGGAAGTGAAAAAGACACTGCATCCGAAGTCAGTCAGTGTTGTAAAGGTCAATGGAAAAAGAGTGAGTGGTGAGACGATGCATGCGGTATATGTGTATTTTATGGCATACATTTTTATTGTGATAGCATCTGTTCTTGTTGTATCCATCAATAATTTTGATTTTGCAACAACATTTACCGGGGTGCTCACAACGTTGAACAATGTGGGACCGGGAATTGCAGCGGTTGGTCCGGTTGAAAATTTTGCGAAATTTTCTGTGTTATCAAAAATTGTATTCTGTTTTGATATGCTGGTCGGAAGATTGGAAATTTTCCCGTTTTTAATGTTGTTTTCATCGAACTTGTGGAGAAGAAAATTTTAAGGGAGAGAAGATTATGAAAAAATCAAGTAAGAAACTTATCGGAATACTGATTGTCATTTTGTTGGCATGTATTTATTATTACGTAACCATTCCGGCAATCAATATCCATTCATCAGAATTTTGGATTTTTATCATTTTACTGATTGTGGCGCTTCTGGTGTATTATATATGGAAAAGGCGTCTTGGAAAAGATGAGATTAAGCAGTCCAAGGTTGTGAAGGGAATTTTGTTTGTTCTGTTAGGCGTTGTGTTGATTTATGGAGTGGGAACATTACTGTCCTCCCCAATTGTCAATGCAAAGAAATATCAAAAGCTTTTAACTGTGAAAGACGGAGAATTCACAAAAGATATTGAAGAGTTATCGTTTGATCAGATTCCGCTTTTGGACAAAGACTCTGCTACGATTCTCGGAAACCGTAAGATGGGAAGCATGGTAGATATGGTATCTCAGTTTGAAGTGGACGATATTTACACCCAGATCAACTACCGGGATAAGCCGGTGAGAGTATCGCCGCTTCGTTATGCGAACCCAATCAAATGGCTGACGAATCAGTCGGATGGGATTCCGGCATATATCCGAATTGATATGGCGACGCAGACAACAGAACTTGTAAAATTAGAGAAAGGGATGAAGTATTCCACATCTGAGTATTTCAACAGAAATATTTACAGACATTTGCGTTTTAAATATCCAACCTATATTTTTAATGATTTAAGTTTTGAAATTGACGATGACGGGGTTCCATACTGGGTGTGTCCGGTGAAGAAATTCAACATTGGTTTGTTTGGTGGTGAGACAATCGGACGGGTTGTTCTCTGCAATGCGATTACCGGTGAGACAGTGGACTATGCGATTGATGAAGTACCGGAATGGATTGACCGTGCATATTCGGCAGATCTGTTAGTTCAGTTATATGATTATTATGGCTCTTTGAAACACGGATTTTTCAATAGTGTGCTTGGACAGAAAGATTGTCTGAAGACGACAGAAGGATACAATTATCTTGCAATTGATGATGATGTGTGGGTGTACACCGGTGTTACCTCGGTGAGCGGTGACCAGTCAAATGTAGGGTTTGTATTGATGAATCAGCGTACGATGGAGACAAAATATTACGCTATTGAAGGGGCAACAGAGAGTTCAGCGATGAATTCCGCTCAGGGAGAGGTGCAGGATCTTGGATATAAGGCTGCGTTTCCGCTGCTTTTGAATATTTCCGGCGAACCGACATATTTCATTGCGCTGAAGGACGAGGCAGGGCTTGTCAAGAAATATGCGATGGTGAATGTCCATAAATATCAGGTTGTTGCAATCGGAGATACGGTAAATGAATGTGAAGAAAGGTATCAAGAGCTGCTCTTAAAAGAAGGAATCCAAGTGGAAGAGGAAGATACGCGGGAAACCCAGACACTGACAGGTAAGATTACAAAGATTGCGCAAGGTGTCGTGGATGGAAATTCACACTATTACATTATGATAGAAGGCTCCGAGGACATCTTTGATGTATCTGTAGTGGACTATATCGACATCATCAAGTACGATGTAGGTCAGGAGATTACGGTAGAGTACAAAGTGGGAGAAAAGATGAACACTGTAACCGATTTAAAATAAATGAAAAGCAAAAAAAGAGTTGTGAGGCTGACCCACAACTCTTTTCGCGTTCTAATTTAAAAATTCACATTTTTCCATCTTCACATCTTTTAGACCTTTTCTGTCAGCGCTTACGCTTACGTAGAAATCTACATTGTGCTTTTTCGAGATATTGCTTAAACGATCGACAAATCTTGGAATATTTTCAAGGGAAATGCTAGTCTGTTTTAAAATTCCGTCAATAAAAATAACTTCGATATCACTGTTGCAGCTGATCATACCATAGATGAAACCAGTGTATTCATCTATGTTGCGGATGGAAGGGAAATCATCCATACAGATTGCTCTGATATCAAAAGATACACTGTAAGTATCGTTGTGGCTGTTCTTGATGAAGACGACATTACCGTCACATGCTTTTGCTTTCTGATTAGCTAATTCAATCATCTTTTGTGTCTTGCCACTGCCTTTTTGCCCTGTTAATAAATATACCATGGGAATCACTCCTTTGTTATGTATTTTTTATTCTGTCTATGATATTATTTATTATACAACAACTTTTGCCGAAGAGCAATAAAATATCGCAAATTTATATTGATATTTTACAAAAAGTTATATAATTATTGAAATTATTTATAAAATTTGTACAACTATGGAGGGGCAAAAATAAAATGATAAGAATACTGTTGATTGAGGATGATGCACATATTGCACAGAGCATTCAATTTTTTTTGGAAGGTGAAGGATTTCAGATAAAAGTGGCAGCTATGGCAAGGCAGGCAATGGAACTGTTAAAGTCGGAGGATTTTCAATTGGTCATCTTAGATGTCACATTGCCTGACGGAAATGGGTTTGAATTGTTTGAGGAGATCAAAGCAAGAAAAGAACTGCCGGTTATCTTTCTGACGGCATTGGATGGGGAAGAGGAGATTGTAAAAGGATTTGAATTAGGGGCAGATGAATATATTACGAAACCGTTTCGTCCGCGGGAACTACTTTCCAGAATTAGAAATGTGATCCGACATACCGGGATTTTGGAAGAAAACAGACAGGAAATTCAAATTGAGCATGTGAAAATGAATTTAGAGCAAGGGGCGGTTTACAAGAACAATGAGCGCATAGAATTGACAGCGCTAGAGTATAAGATACTCGCCCTGTTTTTTGAGAATAAAGGTCGGATCCTGACAAGAGGGCAGATACTTTCGGGGATCTGGGATGAGTCCGGCAATTTTGTAAACAACAATACGTTGACAGTGTATATCAAAAGACTTCGCGAGAAGATAGAAGAAGATCCGAATGCTCCAAAGATCATCAAGACAGTGCGCGGCATGGGATATAAAGCGGGGGTGTGATCTATGGAGAAAAAAAGATTTGTAATCAGTGTGTGTGCTCTTGCACTGACTGGGCTTATCAGTACATGGATATTTGCAGGAATTGTAGAGCGAGAGAATAACAGATGGCTGTACGACGTGACAGACAGCCTTGTGACAGAGATTGTAAGGCGATATCCAGATGTAGAGGAAGAGACGATTCGTCAGATGACTTCGGATGGGCTAGCGTCTCAGAAAGAAAGTGTGTTGAAGAAATATGGAATTGAAGAAGACAATTTTTTGCCGAAACGAACCGGTGGAAATCAGCAAGTGATGATAGTGGGTGGGATGGCAGGAATTTTATTTTTGGTCTGTGCAGGATGTGTTAGTATATTTTTATATGCCATGAAAAGGCAGGGAAAGCAGATTGAGGAACTGGAACAATACTGTGAAGAGGTACTTCAGGAAACGGCAACGCTGGATCTGCGGGATAACGAAGAGGGAAGATTCAGTATTCTTAAAAATAAAGTATATGATATCACCGTACTTCTCAGGGAAAAGAATCAACTGCTCGAAAAAAATAGGAAGGAGACAGAGCGGCTGATCGCAGATATTTCGCACCAACTCAAGACACCAATTACCTCTCTTCGTATGACAAATGAAATTCTATATATGGATATGCCAAGCGAAAAAAGAATGACATTTCTTGATAATATGCAGGCGGATTTGCTAAAGATTGAGTGGTTCGTAAAAACCATTTTGAATCTTGCAAAACTAGATTCAAAGACACTGACATTGAAAAGAGAAGAGACGATGGCGGCAGAATTGTCAGAGAAGATGATAGATTCGTTCCAAATCTTCTGTGAGGTGAGTGGGTGTAGAATTGCTTCATCTGGCGAAGAAGATATTACGCTTTGGTGTGATAAAAAATGGCTTTTGGAAGCTCTGCACAATATTTTGAAAAATGCACTGGAGCATGGCGCGGCACACATAGCGCTTTTGTGGTCGAAAAATAATCTTTATACAAAACTTGAAATCACAGATGACGGAGAAGGGATTGAAAAAGAAGAACTTCCGCACATTTTTGAGCGGTTTTACAGGATGAAAGGAAGCAGAGAAGACAGTATGGGGCTTGGTATGGCATTTACGAAAAGTATGATTGCATACCAGAACGGGGAAGTGAAAGTAAAGAGTAAAAAAGGTGAGGGGACGACGTTTATCGTAAAAATATATAAAAATGATTTCCAAAAGTCACTTTAGAGTCACTTTTGTATCGTAGAATAAAGAAAAACGAAGGAGGCAGAGTATGGAAATCTTAAAAGTAGAGAATTTATGTAAACGATACGGAGAAAAGGATACGGAAGTGGTTGCTTTGGATAATGTGAGTTTTACCGTGGAAAGGGGAGAATTTGTTGCGATTATCGGGGCATCAGGAAGTGGAAAATCAACACTTTTACATCTGATTGGCGGTGTTGACCGCCCGACAAGCGGGAAGGTATTTATCGACGGGACCGATATCTATGAGCTGAATGCGGATAAACTGGCAATCTTTAGGAGAAGACAGGTCGGATTGATTTATCAGTTTTATAATCTGATTCCGATTTTAAATGTAGTAGAAAATATTACGCTTCCATGCAGATTAGATGGAAAGGAAGTAAAAGAGGAACGTCTGGAGGAACTTTTAGAAATCTTAAATCTCAAGAATCGAAAAGAACATCTTCCGAATCAACTGTCAGGCGGACAACAGCAAAGAGTGTCGATTGGGCGTGCAATCGTGAATTATCCGGCGATCGTGCTCGCCGACGAGCCGACGGGGAATCTGGATAGTAAGGCGTCAAGAGAAATCATTGATCTTTTAAAAATGTCCAATCAAAAAT
>OGJK01000092.1_pt1 | contig 98729 bp, 67 predicted proteins | sample 1571961 | NCBI WGS metagenome assembly OGJK01 (sample SAMEA2582120, study PRJEB24529) | metagenome | biome: Human gut stool | place: China | collected 2011 | reverse complement strand
AACAACAGGTTCAGACATCATGCTGAACAATTACTTGTACGACTTCTTGTCGCACACTTCTCACAAAAATAAAAGATTCCGCCCGGCCACGATTTTAAAGTCTTGTAAAAAAGATTCCATTCTGTAGAACCCCTATCTCATTTTTGTTGAAAATCCTATTACTTTTGTACAATCGCCGGATACTCAACAAGAACACCATTCTTTTACACATACCAGCAACGCAAATACAAACGGGCTGGCTACATTTGGGAACTGAAAAACATACAAAACTTTTGCGATATGAAAAACCTATCTTTACTCGTATGCGCTGCCGGTTGTGCAGCTTTCGGGAATCAGGCAGCCGCCCAGGAACGTCCCAATATCCTCTGGCTGACATTCGAGGATACCAGTGCCGCCGAATTCGGCTGTTACGGTAACCCCGACGTACATACTCCTCATGCCGACAGCCTCGCGGCACAAGGCATACAGTTTACCAATGCCTGGTCGGTCGCTCCCCAGAGTTCTCCGGCCCGTTCGTCACTGATTACCGGATGCTATGCCACGACCTGGGGAATGGACGTGCACCCCGTACCTTATGATACTCCGGCGGATATCTTCTTCCCGCAACGGTTGCGCGAGGCAGGTTATTACTGTACCAACAACAGCAAGACACATTATAATTCGACGACCAACAACAAAAGCTGCTGGGACGAGTGCAACAAGAAAGCCAGCTACAACAGTCCGAAGCGGGGAAAGGACCAGCCTTTCTTTGCCGTGTTCAACACAGTGACTTCGCACATGGGCCGCATCCGGACCTTCCACACCGACGGCCGCCGCGACTATACGCAGGAAGGCATCTATCCTCAGCAGCTCACCTTGCCGAGCTACGTGCCCGACCTGCCGGAGGTACGTTCCGACTATGCCGGACATCTGGAAGCCGTGCAGGACGTCGACCAGTGGCTCGGATTCTTCCTGACCGACCTGAAGGAAAAGGGACTGGATGAGAATACCATCATTTTCTTCTTCAGCGACCACGGTGGCTGTATTCCGCGCGGCAAGGGCTATCTGTACGAAAGCGGACTGAGAGTGCCTCTGATTGTGTACTTCCCTCCCAAGTGGAAGCACCTGGCAGGAGACCTGCAAGGAAAGGTCGGCGACCTGGTGAACTTCACCGACCTGGGACCTACGGTATTGAGTCTGGCGGGAGTCAAACCGACCCGGCAGATGCAGGGAAAGGCGCTGTTCGGGAAATATGCCGACAACCGGAAACGGGAGTACAACTTTGCCATCGCGGCCAACCAGCTGCACCACTTCATGCCGGTACGTGCCGTCAGCAACGGACGCTACAAATACATCCGCAGTTACCTTCCTTACCGCCAGTTTGCCCTGCGTAATTACTACCAGTGGGGAATGCCTTCGAACAAGGCCTGGGATGAACTGGTACTGGGAGGACACAATACTCATCCCGAATGGGCACTGACCTTCGATGCGCATCCGGCCGAAATGCTGTTCGACTTGCAGAACGACCCGGGAGAAATCCACGACCTGTCTGCCTCGGCCGACCATGCCGCCATCCTGAAAGAAATGAGGGAGGCACTCGCCGGACACATCCGCGCGACCCTCGACCTGGGATTCTTCCTGCCTACTTCCCGTACCGGACACATCCTTTATGAAACCGTGCGCAAGGAGAAATACCCGATGGAAGACCTGTATGCAGTGGCCGAAACCGCCGGTACGGCTACCCTCAAGGACGAGGCCCTGTTCCGGAAAGCCATCACAAGTTCATATACTGACATGAGATTCTGGGGAGCCGCCGGTTATGCACAACTGGGAAGAAGCGGTCAGCTGAAAACATGTCCGGATGCCTTGCTGGCCCTGCTCCACGATGCCGACCCCTATGTGGCTGCCGAAGCTGCCTATGCGGTAGCTTACCTGGGACATGCTCCCGAAGGTGTGGCACGCCTCGTCACCCCGGTAAAGGAAGAGCACCGGAAAATCGGCTATTCGGCCCTCGAATGCCTGTCGCTCGACAAATCCATGCAGTCGTTTATCCGTCCTTTCCTTCCGGAATTGAAAAAGGCTGCTGAAACTCTGCCGCGTCTGGCCAATGAAGATGCCGGACTGATGGCCAGAGGCATCCTGGTCAACCTCGGGGAAATGAAAATCAAGGACCTCCACGGACCGGAAGCCTATAAAGAGGGACTGAAGCTGAACCACGGACGCCGTCCGATGGTGCCGCTGCCCAACAACTGATTTCCGGAATTTCTCCCGGGAATCTCCGGCTCCTCCCTCTGTCTGCCTCCCGACAGGCTCTTTTTTCGGAAGACAAGCAGAGGAAGTGCCGCACAATTAGCTCTGTGGGAAAACGCATAAAGGAATTTGAAGCAAAAGCTGGCGATGTTTTACTGAAAACCTCGCCAGCTTTTTCCAAAAGACCGCGAGGTTTTGCCGCACGCAAAACGAGAAAGGATGTGATCCATAAAGAAAGATTTTCCTTTCCGTAACGTAAAGAACACCCATCACTCACAAAGACAAATCCGATTGAATAGATAAGTTGATGACACACATGAAAAAACTCATTTTTACAGGACTTCTCTGGTTACTGACCGTGACATCGGGCAAGGCACAGGAAATCGTCTTTGCCGGATACTTCGATGTAGCAACCGGCAGTCCAGAAAATACCGAAGTCACGGGACGGATTCACCTGGAAAGCAACAAGGAAGCTCCCTCCCGGAAAATTCCGGCCGATTACCGTTTCGAGATTCTCTATCAGGATGACCGGCCGCTGTTCCGGGTCGAGACCCAGTTCGATGCCTACGGACGCATCATGGGCGTCTTCCGGGTCGATGAAGGAGAAAACACCGGTCTTCAGGAAAAGACCTGCCGCATGGAAGTGGCACTGAAAAGCGGCAGCCGGACCCTGCAGACTTTCCCGGTAGCCATCCACATTACCCGGCAGACCCTGTGGGAACTGTGCTACAAGCGCTACCTTCCCATGGCCCTCTCACAAGGCAGGCTGTACGGCAGCAAACGGCTGTCGGATGAAAAGGTGGCCCGGCTCATCCGGCAGGTAACAGCCGGCAACGGGCGTTTTCAGGGATTCTCGTGCTATCGGCCGCTTCCCCTGAAATTCCAGTACACTCCGAAGCAAAAAAATCCTTCCCTCAAGCCCCTGGACGACGAATGGATCCAGGTCTGCAACCTGATAGGAGGTATGGGACGGGCCTACTGCCTCTCGAAGGTCTATGGCGCGGAGGGAGATCCTCAGGCACGGAAAGCCCTGAAAGAAGCCCTTTACCAGGCCCTGCTGGCCTATACCTCGTGCGTGCCGATAGAGGGGGATGACGTACTGATCAACGGGCAGCCCATCGGAAAGTACACCGGAGACGGCATCAGTCTGCTGCACAATTATGGACTGATGAACTACAGTACCACTACGCACCAGTGGAAACTGTCGGACCCGCTGGTAGTACCGGCCCTGGCACTGATGCCCGACATCCTGGAAGGTATCCGGCAGAACGACAGTACCAGTCTGCGCCTTCACCAGAGCCTGATACGCTACTTCCAGCTGTTTACTTCCATTACGGAAAAACGGCGGGAAATCGACAACCCCGAACAGCGGTGGGGCAACCTGACCGACACCCTTTATTCGGCAGGAGCCTGGGCGGATGCCAACCTGGGACACCGTTCGCGCACCCTGCTGGCCCTTCCCCTGATCTGGGGAGACTACAACCGGCCGGTGACTTACGTTCCCTACTGGTACAGCAGTTTCTATCATAACCCGCCTTTCAAGGACTTCAGTTTCTCGCCGGGATGGAGTCCGCACGGAGTCATGGCCGACGTCAGCCGGTGGATGACCAAGTTCGGCATTCCTGCCCACCGGTACGGACAATCGGGATTCCACCCCGACGGCACCGTCTCCCACCACATTGGGCACGGCACGGATGCGGCCATGGTGGCCTATGGCTTCGAATGGTTGACCGACTGCAGTCACGGCTTCAGTTACTTCAAGGATACCGATTTCCGGATTGACAGTCCCTACTACCAGTTCCAGCTCGACCGCCTGCTGGAGGTATATCCGTTCTTCTTCTACAAAGGCCAGATGGATTTTCTGGTAGCCGGAAGAAGTTATCTCAGCGACCTGAAAAAATTTGTTTCCAAGACCTACCTTCAGGCAGTCAAGGCCCTGGAAGCGGCACAAAGCCGGGATACGCGACTGGAAAATCTGGACAAGCTGAAGGCAGTGGCCAAAGAAATCAGCAAAAACCGCTTCGAAAGTTCGGGTACCCGGGCCTACTGGGTCAACGAGTTCCTGATCCACCGCAGAGGAGCACAGGAAAAGCCTTTCTATGCCTCACTCAAGCTGAAATCGGAACGGACGGTAGGCATCGAGGATTTCAGTAAGGTACGCAAATCCTGGCACGGGGGATACGGTATCCTGCAACTGAAAGTCAGGGGAGACGAATACGACCAGCAGGTGTTGAGCAACATGGACTGGCATGCCCTTCCGGGACTTACGGAAGAGTGGCGGAACGACCCGCTTCCTGCCGAAGGAGGTTCACAGGCTTCCCTCCCGGGAGCCAACAAGGTGGCCGGGGTACTGGCAGACGGGACCTATGGAATGGGAATCTATCATCACCTGCCTCAGGAAACCTACAGTTCGGCTACGGCCCTGAAAAGCTATTATTTCCTGGAAGACCGGATCCTGGCTTTGGGAAGTCACACCCAGCGGTTGAGGGAAGGACAGGGACAGGCCATCCACACCTTCATCGACCAGTCGGAGTTCAGGGATACCCTGACCTGGTATGCCGACGGCCGGCTGCATCAGGCAGTACCCGGAGAATCGGTGGCTGCCGGAATCCATACGACAAAGCCCTGCTGGATACATACCGGCGAAAAGGGATACATCGTCCTTCCCTCGCACCGGATCCGGCTGCAAATCCGTACGGGAAAGGAAATCCATGTGACCGACTGGGAGATTGCCGACGGAACGCCCAACTTCATCGTAGCTCTGGAGCACGGCATCCATCCGGGGAAAGAGGACCTGAACGACCGGTATGCCTACCTGGAAATCCCGAACGTATCGGCAGCGGAAATGCCTCAGCGCCTCCGGGAGGTGCTGCAGGACCTGGAATACCGCTGTGCATCCGATTCCATACACGGAGTGTTCTCACGCAAGGAGCAAATCAGACAGTATGCCTTCTTCGCTCCCGGAAGCCTCTGTATCGGGGGCACGGAGATCCGTTCGGAAGCCCCAGCCATGGTCATGCTGAAAGAGGATGAAGCCCAATGGACACTGAGCGTGGGCAATCCTGCTCCGGACGGAGAACGACAGACCCTCCGTTTCTGGTCGTCTACCCGCCTGCCGGCAGGCAACTATGCCTATACCCCGCAGGGAGTCAACCGGGTGAAGGGCGAATGCATCCGCATTTCCGATTACGGCACCGGCAGTGAAGTGACCGTGGAACTGCCCGACAGCCGCGACGCCTCACAATACCATTATCAGTCGGAACTGTATGCCGCCTCACCGCTTGTCATCCGGATTCCCAAGGCATCCGGTTCCGTAGAATACCGTAAATAAGCGGTGGAAAACAGTCAATAAATCGTGGACCATTCCACCACAGGCATAAAAAAATCCAGCCGCCCCATACGGAGTAGCTGGATTTTTTTCAATCATTTCTAATGGCTAAGATCTCAGGGCACTTCCATTTTCGGAAAATCCGAAAATGGTACCCTTACTTGTTTCCTGATTCACAACCTTTCCCCGTGCAACTGCCACTTCCTCGGGAGGCCACAGCCGCACTACCTATTTTATCTTGTCCGGCAGGCAACCGCCTTCACTCTCTTACAGCTTGTCAAAACCGATTGCCCACTCTTTATCTTCAATCTTCAAAAAACAATCATCAATAAATGCCCTAAAACTGTGTCTTCTTACTTTTCAGCTGAATCTCATTCTGCTGAAAGACAACCTTTACAAATGCATTTTCCACAGAGACACGGCTCTGGGAAAATGCATTGAATGTACATAAACAACCACAAACCCACAATATCAGTTTTTTCATAGATATACTTCAATAAAAGGTGTACCCATTCCTATTTTCTGTCAGAAATTCAAACACTTGGTCTCGCCACGCTTGAAGTTCAGCCGCTGGGTCTGTCCCTGATAGACCACTTCTACCTCCTTATCGGACGCACTGGTAATCTCAGCCGTCTGCAGACGACCCTCTTTCCAGGCAAGACTGACCGTGAATCCTCCGCGGGCCTTCAAGCCACTGATGCTGCCCTCTTTCCAGCTGAGCGGCAAAGCCGGCAGCAGGTGAATATTGTTCCGGTGACTCTGCAACAGCATTTCGGCAATACCTGCCGTGGCCCCGAAGTTACCGTCAATCTGGAACGGCAGCGCATTCAACAGGTTGCGGTAAAGTCCGCCCTGATTCTCTGCCTGCTTGCCCGCATCAATGAAGTTGACCAGGTTCGTCAGTGCCTCGTGAGCCTTCTCTGCCTCGTACAGACGCGACCACAAGGAAATCTTCCAAGCCATGCTCCATCCCGTCGTACGGTTGCCTCTTGCCTCCAGCGACTTGCGGGCAGCCTCGAATACCGGAGCATTATCGGCAGTGATGTCATAGCCCGGATACAGGCCGAACAGATGAGACACGTGACGATGCTGCGGTTCACTTTCTCCATACTCCTTGTCCCATTCCAGCAACTGTCCCTTGCTGCCGATCTGATAGCCTTTCAGGTCTTTCAGTTTATCTTCCAGCTGCAAGGCAAAATCCTTGTCGGTATTCAATACCCCGGCAGCCTTGACCGTTACCCGGAACAGATGGCGGATCAGTGCCTGGTCCATGGTACTTCCCTCACAGACCGAAGCCGGAGTTCCGTCGGGCATGAGGTAAGCATTCTCGGGCGAAGTACTTACCGGAGTCACCCACTCACCCTTGTCATTCTTCACCAGCCATCCCGCATAAAAACGGCAGGCCTCCCTCAATATCGGGTAATACCGGCGAAGGAAAGATGTATCTTCCGTATACAGATAATGCTCCCAGATATGGCTGCACAACCAGGCGCCGGAAGTATTCCAGAAGAACCAGTATACAAATCCGTCCGACGGATAAGCCTCTCTCCAGATAGAGACGTTGTGATGAATGGCCCAGCCATCGAGTCCGTACATGTCATGCGCCAGTTTCTTTCCGCGCTCGGCTGCCCCTTCCAGGAAACCGAACAGCGGCTGATGACACTCCGACAGGTTGGTTACTTCAGCCGGCCAGTAGTTCATTTCCAGGTTGATGTTCAGCGTATATCCCGAGTTCCATGGCGGAAGCACCTTGTCGTTCCACAGTCCCTGCAGGTTCAGCGGCTGTCCGTTGCCGCGCGACCCCGAAATCATCAGGTAACGGCCGAACTGGAACAACTGGGCAATCAGCATGGGATCCTCCTGCTGGTGGAAACGCTTCAGACGCTCGTCGGTCGGCAGTGCCTTCTGCTCCTCGGAAGCCGGAAGGCGGAAATCCACCCGGTTGAACAACGAACGGAAGTCGTTCACATGCTCCTCATACAACCAGCTGAAAGTCTTTCCCTGATTAATCCGTACAGCCTCTGAAATCAACTGATGCGGATTAAGCCCCTCCAGCACCGGACTCTTGTCCGGTCCGTTGTAACTGGTAGCCGCATAGATGACAAATACCACCTCACTGCAACGGATAGCCTCCATCCGGTTGCCGACCACCTTGCAGCTCTCTCCTTCATACGACAGCGGATACAAGGCCGCCTCGAACCGCATGCCCCGGTCTTTCAGTTCTTCTCCATAAATCACGTGTGCCTCCCGGATGACCTCTCCCTTCTCGTTGAAATACTCCGGATGCAGTCTTTCGGTGTGGAACTTTCTCATATTGGCAATGTCCCTGCGCTGCGCATGAGACGGTGCCTGCCCCTGCAGACTGAGGCCGTCCTTGCCGCCGGTCACCTTGGCAGGATGCTCGGAAGACAGATGGGCCGTAAAGTTCAATACCGGCTTCTCCGCCGTCATTCTCACCACAATGGCCTGGGCAGGATAAGAGGCAAACACCTCTCTCTTCACCTGTACCCCGTCTTCCTTGTACGAAGTGGTCACCACCGCCCGTTCCATATCCAGGCTGTGCACATAATCGGTAATCACTCCCTTGCGTGCAAAGTCAATCCACAGGTCCCCACAAGGCTGATAAGCCTCATTCAGCCGGCCGATCCACTGTGCCTGCATGAGTTCACCGGCTTCCGCATTCTTTCCTCCTTTCAGCAACTTGCGCACCTGCGGCAGCAGAGACGGTACCGAAATGTCCAGCGGACGCTCAGGACCTCCACTGTACAGCGTATTCTCATTAAACTGAATCCGCTCACTGTCAGTCTTTCCGAAAACCATGGCTCCCAACCGGCCGTTACCCACCGGCAGCGCCTCTTCCCAGGCCTGTGCCGGCGACTTGTACCACAATGTCCAGTCGGTTGCCGGCTGTGCCTTGCCTTCAAAGGCTCCCAACCCCAGGCACAACCCCAAAATCAAATATTTAACTTTCATCTTTACTTCTTGATTGATAAATGATAGTTCTCACCACGAATGGTTGAAATCACTACATAAGTCTCATTTTTCTGTGCATCATGAGTCACCTTCACCGACTTCTGCGGACAGGAAACCTCATAAATGCCGTTCAGCGTAATCTGTGTATCAAACGGTTTTTCCTCCTGAATCACATCCTCTTCGGTAAGCAGGCCCATGTGTGCCCGGGAAATACGGCGCATGTCCGGTTCACAGATAAACAAGTCCATCCCCTCTTCCTTCTCTTCCAGCACATACGCCAGCGGCACATTCACCTGTTTCACACACAAATTCTGGAATGCCTTATCGGCCTTGAACAACGCACCGCACACCACATTTTCCGCTGCATTCCGGATAATGTGAGCCTCGTTGTCTGCCGAAATCACCTCGATGCCCTCCTTGCCGGACAGCAGTTTCTTAGCCTGCTTCATGTCACGGCTCTTCACAATGTAATACTGATAACCGGCTGCCTGAGGCGCCTTGCCATGATCAATGTAGGCACAGGCATATTCATCCTCCTTGTCCAGCACCACCTTGCCTTCTTTCACTACATACAAGAAAGAAGGATCGTTCAGGATCGTTCCCTGCTTGCCTTGCTGCTCACGCACCTTTCCCTCAAACGACTGGAACAGCGTAGTGACAGTCGGATACACCTCATCCTTGTTCTGGATATCCGAACCCAGACAGAACAGATAATCCTTAAATGCAAAGACCGACTTGTTCGCACGGAACGTCAGGTCGTAAGAGATATCGTGCATGCGGAACGAAAACAGGGCACATTTCTCCGAGCCGTCTACTCCGGCCAGGAAGGTCTCATCCGAGAAATTACGGTGTCCGGAACTGGAGCCACCCTTGTCAATCAGCTTGTCATCGGGCAACACCTTTACCGTAGTACCCGAAATGTGGTTCCAGTTGAACCGCTCCTGCTCAGGATGGAACGATTTCCTGCCGTTCTTCAGGTCGAAATACTCAATCTGTCCGTACGCCAGGTACCGTCCCTTCAGGTTTTCAGAATTAGACGATTCAAAATCCCAGATATAGCGGCTGAAACCCTTGACATTAAAGTGCACCCGCTCGTCTTTTTCGACGAGCAATCCCGAATAAGGCATGAACAGTGCTCCCTTCAAGGCAGGCTCTTCGGCCCCCTCCGTCCGTGCCAGCTTATCCATCAGTTCGGCTTCTCCCACCGTCGACGTATAAGCCAGGTTCGAATTCACATCCTTCAGATAGTCGTTGACCGCCTGTGCGTTCTCCGGTCGGTTGATGATGCGCTTGAAAGCAGCCGCCAGTTCCCTGTCAGGTGTATCGTATGAGAATGCCACATACGCAAAGGCCGGCAACAGCGTCTCCAGTACCTGCTGGCTCTTCGGGAAACGTCCTACCGTTCCCGCAGGCACCTCCAGGTTCGCACTGAAGAAACGGAACGTCAGCAAGCCCTGCTTCAGGTTGTCCAGCGTTTCCTCCGACAAGGCATAGGGCGTATCGTGCAAGAGGTAAGCCACCAGCGCCCCTGCATACAATGCATGCGGATAATACGCACTGTTATACGGACCCCGATGATGATAGCCCGAGAAATCAGCCTTCAGGGTTCCGAAGAATCCCGGTGCAATGCCCAAGGCATTATCCATATATTGCTTGTAAGCCGTCATGGCCACCTGTCTCTTTTCCGGGTCAGTCAGCGACAACGCATAAATCAGTTTCGGAATAGCCAGTGCCCGGAGATTATCGGCCACCTCTCCCGCATGCTGCGGCAACTGATAGCACAGTCCGAACAACGTAAACCAGTTGAACGCATTCAGTTCACGCTGATACACCTCAGGCTCCAGGTAATCCTTCAGAAGGAAGAACGAATGGAAATATCCGGAACTGCGGAGTTTCTCGAAACACAAGGTTCCCATGCCACTTCCGTCGGCCCATCCCTGGTCATTGAACCAGTCATAGATGAACTTCGCCTTTTCCAGACTCTCCCGATTACCGTTTTTACGATAATCCAAAGCCAACGGCAACAGCATCTTCTCGTTGACGTTTCTGAACATCCTGATCTTCTGTCCGTCGATGACCGACGGGGCACACATCGGATACAGAGGCTCCCCTACCGGTACATGTCCGGCAGTATACTTCACCTTAATCTCCGCTGCCTGTTTCAGTCCCTTGCCGATAAATCCCTTTTCAGCCTCTTCTCTCACCCGGCTCCAGTCGGAAGCCGTTCCCTCGCCCAGATACCACCGGGTAAGACGGTCGGAAATACGGGCAATGTCCTGGTCGGTAGACACAATCACCCGGTCCACCTGTTCCGGGGCCTTCCGGTAACCGATAAAATCAGGAATCAGACTGAAGTCTTTGTGATTGACCGTATACTGCGCATCCGACATCTTCTGCCAGGAAACCTTCGGAGTAAACTCTACGAAATCCAGGTAAATTTCTCCCCCTGTCTTTCCTTCCGGGAATGTCAGCCTCACATCCTTCAGCCTAGTACCGGCAGGCACATTCAGATCGGCCTGAAACTGGCTCCACAACGTACGCCAGCCTGTAAAATTCAAAGAAAAAGGAAGTTGGGCAACCACCTTGCCCGAAGCATCACAGAAAGAAAAGACCATCGGTGCCTCCACCGGACGCGTATTATAAATCCACGCAGTAATTCCACCGTTCCGGCTCTTGGCCGCCTTGTCAATTCCCTGAGGCGAAGGCATCAGAAATTGCGCTCCCGGTTCCCAGGCAATCTTCAGTGCATGTTTCCCCAATTTGTATTTATCTGCAGCTACCTGCATCTTCCCCTTATCAATGCTCCAGTGCTGCGGTACACGCTGGTCTTCGAAAGAATAAATCTGAGCATACGACTTCAGGCAAGAAGTAAGAGCCAGAAGACTAAGTAAACAAAGTTTTGATTTCATAGTTTTATAATATCTTCAACATTAAAGTGACCCACAAAGAATAAAAAAAGAAGGAAGGATAAATAGTTATTCTTCCTTCTTTCATATGATTCGGATGGATTACCAACCCGGGTTCTGAACGAAGTTAGGCATCAAATCCTTGTCTCTCTGAGGGATAGGAAGGAGTTCATGCTTGTTTTTCTTGGTAAATTCGTAACAAATGTACCATTCACCTCCATCGTTATACCATGTTACAATATTGTCAAAGGTTTCCTTGATGGCATCCACATAGATTCCCCAGCGGATCAAATCCTGACGGCGATGTCCTTCGAAGGCCAACTCGTAAGCTCTTTCAGTACGAACGGCTTTCTGGAATCCCTGATAATCAAGTCCCGACAAGTCGCAAGTGCTGCTTGCAACCTCCACCGGCAAGCCAAAACCACGGCGGCGTACCATGTTGATTGCCTCGTAAGCTTCTGTGGTCGGTCCCTGCTTCCATTCGTTCAGGGCTTCTGCATACAGCAACAGCACATCCGCATAACGCAGTATATACCAGTTGATGTTCGACAAGTTGGCATCTACCAGGTAGTTCGCGTCATTCACATACTTTTCAGTATCCCATTTAGCCGGGCAGATACCATCCATATATGACTTCTTGGCATCATTAGGAGCATCATCCTTCAAGGCTTCGTCAAGTGTATACTTCTTGCTGATTGGTTTCATCACACCGTTCTCACCGGTTTCGTCATTCTTGCCATACTGGTAGTTGGCGAATGAAATGGCATAACGCTTGTCCATCGGCTGGTCGTCACCGTCTTTAGGAGAACTGTCTCTCCAGGAACGGAGGAAGGTAGGAATCACACGCCAGTTTCCGGCATTGCGGACACCGCGGATACCGCTGGCAGCCACACCGTTCCACTTACCGATACGACCGCTCGGGTCAGAAGCAGCCACACCTGTGATGGCCGGTGAATAGAAGCTGACCTCAATCAGACTTTCCGTACCGTCCCATACACCGTTACAAGTGTTTTTCCAAAGCTGTTCGAAATCGCTCAGCAAATGATGCTTGCCCGATTCCACCAGAATCTTGGCTGTCTTTGCAGCCATTTCCCACTTGCTGGTATCCTTGATCGGATAACCGGCCCAGGTAGCATATACCTTGGCCAGCAAGCCCAGTGCGGCACCCTTGGAGAAACGGAAGCTGTTGTCGCTTCTCACGTTATCGTCTACCGTATACGGCAAGTTGTCTACCGCATACTGCAGATCTTCTTCAATGAACTTATACACATCCACCGGATCGGCCTGTGTGAAAGTCGACGGAGAGTCGTAAGACTGAGCCGTATTGGTAATCAAAGCCACATTGCCATACCAGCGTACCAGTTCGAAATAATACAAAGCACGGAGGGCTCTGGCCTCAGCCATGTATACCACAGCCTGCTCCTGTTCGCGGGCTGTATAACTTCCGATGCGGCTGTTCAATGTCTCGATAAAATCGTTCGCACAATAAATCGCCTTGTACAGTCCGGCCCAGGTAGCACGGACCTCATCCTGTGTACTGGTATAAGCGTTGGAAGGTACCAGACGCAGACCTTCGGTAGAGTTACCGGTACATTTCGCAATATCACTCGGCAAAGTAAACAGCAGTGAAAGATGATAACGGTACATGCTTTCCTCTACCATGTTACGGTATACCCCGTACAAAACATTCTGCGCTTCGGAAGCCGTTTTCATGTAATTTTCCTTTTCAACTTCCCCATAGTTCTTCTCTTCCAGCGAACAAGAAGAGAAAGCAAATACACAGGCCAGCGCTGCAGCGTAATATTTTATATTTTTCATGCTCTTAATCATTTAAAATTGTACTTCTACACCAAAAGTAAATACTCGGCTCTTCGGATAAGCTCCCCAGTCGAATCCCGGCATCAGCGGACTGTTCTTCATGTTGACTTCAGGGTCATAACCGCTGTATTTGGTAAATGTCAGCAAGTTCTGAGCAGTTCCATATACTCTCAGGCGACTGATATATGCCTTCTTGGTCCACTTGCTCGGGAAGGTATATCCCAGCGTAATGTTCTTCAGACGCAAGAAAGAACCGTCTTCGATAAAGCGTGAGTACAATTCATACTTCACATATCCCTTAGCCGAAGGCACACGGTTTGAAGCATTGGTCGGTGTCCATCTGTCGGCTACCTCTGCCAGCTGGTTGGTACGTTCGTCCTGAGACTGAGTCTGGAACATACGGGTAGCATTATACACATCGTTACCGTAGTTGAACTGGAACAGGAAGCTGAAGTCAAGTCCCTTATATCTCAATGTATTGGTGATACCACCGTACCAGTCAGGCAGACCGTTACCGATTACCGTACGGTCGTTGGTAGTAATCTTGCCGTCGCCATCGATATCCTTATACTTCACCATACCCGGCTCAGTAGTACGTCCGGCATGTTCACTCATATCAGGAACGCCCGGTTTCAGTACCAGTCCGTTCGGAGTCTGGTTGAAGTCAGAATACTGATAAACACCGTCGAATTCATAACCGTACATCAATCCCAGAGACTCACCCACCTTTGCGATATAGTCATATCCGGTAAAGTTGCTGTTGAAACCGGTTCTTACATACATTTCAGTAGCTCCATCCTGCAGGCTCTTCAGCGTATTCTTGATGAAAGAGATATTGAAGTCGGTAGTCCAGCTGAAATCCTTAGTCTGGAAGTTCACGGTATTCAGGTTGAATTCCATACCCTTGTTCTGGATCTTACCGATGTTCTGCCACTGTGAGCTGAATCCGGTTACGTATGCCAGGTCCTGTGCCATCAGCAAGTCCTTCGTATTCTTGATGAAGAAGTCGGCAGTCAGGTTGATACGGTTGTCGAACAATCCCAGGTCGATACCCACGTTAGTCGTAGTAGAACCTTCCCATTTCAAGTCCGGATTTGCCAGCTGTTTCGGAGACAACGAAGTAATCAGTTTGTTTCCTACACCATACTTCATTTCAGTATACAGGTTCATAGACAGGTAATTGCTGATACGGTCATTACCAACCACACCCCATCCGGCACGCAGCTTCAAGTTGGAAATCGGCTTGATATTCTTCATGAATTTCTCTTCCGATACACGCCATGCAGCAGCAAATGACGGGAAGTAACCCCACTTATGCTTGTCAGAGAATACACTGGAACCATCGGCACGGATTGTAGCCGTCAACATATAACGTTCACCGAAGTTGTACACACCACGAGCAAAGAAAGACAACATCTTCTTGTCTTCTCTTGAAGTAGTTACCGAGCTAGGAGTAGCCCCCAGGCCCAGATTATCATTACCCAAGTCATCAAACGGGAAGTCCTTAGCCTGACCGTACAGCAGTTCAGAACTTCTGAAAGAATATTCGTGTCCAAGCACTACATTCAAGGAATGTTTCTTCTTGAACTTCGTATCGTATGTCAATGTATTACTGTTCGACCAACGCAAATCCTTTGCCATCTGTGTAGAACCATACACACCACCGCTTCGATATGCCTGGCTGGATTCTTCTCCATAGAACGTATCCGAACGAGTGTTCGTAGTATTATAAGTACCTGCAATACGCAGTGTCAGTCCTTTCAGCAGTTTCACGCTCAAAGCCATGTTCGCACCCCAGTATTCACTCTGCTTGCGGTTGTCAACAGCTTCCGCCTGCTTGATCGGGTTCACCTGAGAATAGTTACCTTCTTCCAGTTCAATCGGGTCGACTGCAGAGTTCAGCAACTCATCGTCTGTAGTTTCCAGACCACCGGTAGGTCTTGCACGCAGCAAACTGGACAATACACTCAGTGTACCACTGGTACCTGAAGTACCGATACCGTCTTTCACCGTATTTGCATAGTTAACGGTAGCATCCAACTTGATGGACTTGTTGATATCCTGCACCAGACGCAGTTTTCCTGTATTCTTCTTGTAACCACTGTTGGTAAAGATACCCTTTTCATCGAAATGAGAGAACGAAGCAGAATATTTAGTAGATTTTGTACCACCACTGATACTGAAATCATGGTTCTGTGACCAGGTCGGCTTGAACGCCGCATCCTGCCAGTCCACACCGGCTACATCGCGGTAATCTTCCAGGCTCTGGTAAGCATAAGGTTCACCGGTCTCTTCATTGATACCCTCCTTGAAATAAGTACTTCCGTACTTGGTAGGGTTGATTTCCAGCTGCAGTTTCACAAATTCATAAGGAGAAAGCAAGTCGAGTGTCTTGGCAATCTCACGGTGGCTGGTAGATCCGTTATAAGTAATGACAGGCTTTCCTTCCTGACCCGACTTGGTAGTTACCAGGATTACACCGTTTGCCGCACGGGCACCATAGATAGCAGATGCAGAAGCATCCTTCAATACGTTGATAGATTCAATATCGTTGTTTGCAAGATAATCGATATTGTCAACTTCAAAACCATCGACAATATACAAAGGTGAAGAATCACCGTTGACTGTACCTACACCACGGATCTTGATATCAAATCCAGAACCCGGAGTACCGTCCGACTGTGTAATCTGCACACCGGCAATCTGTCCACCCAGTGCTTCTACTACAGAACTGGTCTTGAAGTTTTCGATAGACTTAGAAGATACCGAAGAAACAGAACCTGTCAAGTCGCTCTTCTTCATACCACCGTATCCCACAACCACGATTTCATCCAGCTGTGCATTATCCGGCACCAGTTTAATGGTCAGCTTCTTGGCACCTTTCACCTTCACTTCCTGGTCCTTATATCCAATATATCTGACTACCAGTACCGCATTTTCAGGAGCCTGCAATGAGAAATTACCATCCAGGTCGGTTGCCGCACCTACATTCGATTTCTTGACCTGGACAGTCGCTCCGATCATCGGCATATCGTTTTCATCCAGTACCACACCCTTCACTTCTATCTTCTGCGCAAAAGAAGCGATGGCCATCAGAAGAGCCAAGAGGGTAAATACCCCTCTTTTGCTCCACATTTTTACAAGACTATATGTATTCATTCGTAAATAATATTATTATAGATATTACAGATTAAAATCGCGTATCAAACCAAATGGCAATCGGGAAAATACCGGTTCCACTTCCCACATTGTTGCTGTTTCCATCAGTAACAAATGTCATCTGACCGATCATGACACCGTTTGCAAATCCATAATCGTTCTGCCATTTGTTTGCATTAATCTTCACAGCCTGACTGGCTGTTTCATCCACATAACCCAATGCTACAGAAAGTTTTCCGGCATTGTCATAGTATGACAACGGAGCTCTTGCACCCGTGTTGATACCCTTTCCGATGGCATCGTAATAAGCCTGCCACATGCTGTTCATGAACGATCCCTTCACACTAGGCTGTCCTTTCAGGTGTTCAGCCGGTCCGTTCAGGTTGTAATAATCGAAAGTACGTCTGTAATCCATCAGGAATTTACTTCTGTCGGCTACACCGGTTACTTCAGGAGCTACAGAAACACCTCCGGTACGAGGATTCACCTGCATTACAAACGGAGTATATCTGACAGTTACCCCTTTGACAGGAACTGAACAGTCGAAGAAGATCGGAGTCTTGACCGTTACTTCGGCAGGTGTACCCTTTCCGGCAGTTGTATTGACAACCACCATGATCACCTTATTGTCTTTCCAGCCCTTTCCGGCACGTACGGTAAACTTACCCGTTGTCTTATCGATGCTGATGGCACTTGGTGCAGAAGAAGATTCGGTATCGATAGAATACTCTACGTTAGTTGCATTCTCGCCCAGGTCGGTATCTACCACATCGAATGAGAATGTTTCGAATTCAGCCTGTGAAGTCGCACGGAACTGACTTGCATAATTCTTGGCAGGAGTCAGGTTCAGGTTGTTACCCCAACTTACATAAGTAAAGTAGTTCGGGTTCTCGTTTACAGTCAGTGTAAACTCGTCGGTGAGTTCACTCTTGATATTCTTGGCAGAAACCGTAACCGTATATACACCGCGCGGAATAGAGTTGCCTTTCTTGGCAGAAATCACACCCGTCAACGGATCAATCTGCAGATCGCTCAGCTTGCTATCCAGATTTACGAACGAATAAGTAACTTCACCACCGTCTTTCTCTGTCGGTTCGATTTCGAAAGCCGTATTCTGAATAACCTCCAGGTCATCGTAAGCCAATTTGGTAATCGGTTCGATAAAGGCTACGATAGAAATGGTATATACATTCTCGAAGTCGGCAGAACCGTATTTATTGGTTGCAGTCACCGAAACCACACAGTTTTCACCGATTTCCAGAGCATTGTCAGCAGCCAGTGAGATCACTCCTGTAGCCGGATCAATACTTACCGGAGCATCCGGCAGAGAAACCGACTTGATGGCATAAGTCAGTCCGTCCAGAGAACCTGTACAAACCGGAGCCACTGAAGAGAAAGCAGAATTTACTTCCACTCTTGCTACCTCAGGCACATAAGTCAAGGCCAAAGGACGAGAAGTCACGTCGATGGTCAGTGCGTCCTGGAAAATACCCTCCTCAGAATCCTCACCTACCACAGCAGTAGTCAGTTTCAGGTCAAGTACATATTTACCCGGCTGGATAGCAGAAGCCCCTCTTACGATGGAAATCTCTCCGGTAGCCGCATCAATCTTAAAGAAATCATTTTCAGTCACCTTCACACCGTCCTTGCGCACATTGGCAATCAGGTATTTAGAAATAGAGATGTGATCTCCATCTGTAGAGACCTGTGCAGTAGGCAGTTCCACCTCACTCTCGGTGTCGATGATATCTGCATAATCAACTGTAATTTCATTCGGTTCCACAGTAATTCCATCAGGCACTGTCTTCATCATGTTGATACTTACGATATCTTCAAACGAATAATAGTCGCCGTTTGAGAAACAAGAAATGCTCAGCGTATACAATCCCACCGGAAGTGCTCCCGTGTTCTGTATTTCAATCGCTCCGTTGCTGGTAATGGTAAAGCAATCGGTTTCATAAGGCTCCCCGTCATGTTTCACACCGATTATCGCAAAATCATACGGCTGTCCTCCTATGTAAGTAGGAGCATCCAGGGTAAAATTCATCGAAGGACCTATGTCGGTCACACCGGCATAGTAAAGAGCAAAATCAGTGGAATCTGTTGTTTCCGGATCTGTACAAGCAGAATGCGAAAAACAGAAACCCAGTGTCAGCAAGACAAACAAGATCTTAGACCAGATTTTTTGTAACTTAAGTTCCATTTTTTAGATTGTTATAATTATAATGTATATTTCAGTTGATATTCTTTTTCACCGATCTTCACAGAAACCGCAGCCCCTTCCTGATGGAATGTTCCGGCATTTTCCGATGAGTTATCAGTAAAGCGTGCTTCAATGTTCAATCCACTCAGGTCGCTGGTCTTGTCAAACGGATAAAGCACCGTAATGAAACGGGCTGCTCCGTTCGCCGGCTTGCGGATAGTGTACTGATATCCCTTACGTGTTCCGGTAACCTTACCCAGGTCATTGGAAGTATCGGAATCGACCGTTGAGACACTGAAATCCTGAGCGGTTTCCGCTACGGTACGGATCAGCAGGTTATTGCTGTCGAAAGTAGTGTGCGCACCGAACTGTCCGCTGGCAGAAAGATCATCATAAGCTGTTACATACTGTGCATCCGACAACAGATGGAAATTCAGGTTGATCTTGTCCGAGTTGCCATTGCCGTATCCCTCATCCACCAGGACAAAGAACTTATCCTCGACAAAGAACACTGCACGGCGGTGAGTCAGATTCGCATACGACTGATTTTCGGTAACCAGCAACTGCACGTTGCCGCTCTGTGTCTCATGCTTCAACATCTTTCCGTTCATGAAACCGTTGGCAATGGTCTTACTCAAGTCAGTCATCGTATTATGATTCTTGGTAGCCAGATAAGTCTGACGGTCTGCATTCGATGAAGAAGTTCCCCCATAAGAATATACTCCGGCATCCGGGAAGAAGTTGCGTCCGTTACGATAGAGTCCGAAAGTACCGTTATCCGGCTGGCAATGCCATTTATTCTCCGGGTTGTTGTTGTTTTTCAGAATCATCATCATGGAAGAAGCATCCCAGCCGTTTCTCAACATATAATAACCAGCCTTGTCGTAAGCCTTGAAACGATACGAAGGTTTGCTTCCCTGACGTCCTTCATAAGCCACCCAGCGCAGTTCCTGATCATCCGGGAACATATCCACGTATTTCTTCAGGTTCTTCAGAAGCACATTCTTGGTCCATGATACCGAACGAGTATCATTAAAGTTATCAATGGTATAATTAGGATAAATGATATCCATTACAAAACGGGCCGAGTTTCTCAGCTGTTCGGTATAGTTTTCAGGGAAGAGCGACAACTTGCCGTTCTGCAGTGCCAGCTGGTACATGTCATAAAAACCGGCAACCACACCGATGTGATAACTAGGATCCAGTTCGTTCTGCACTCCGTCTTCCAGGAACTGGTCGGTTACCTGCTTACCCATTGCGGCAGCACCTTCCTGCAGCCACTCAGCCGACTTCGTGAATTCAGGCATCAGAATACCCGCAGTAGTAACCGCCTGGTACATGGCAGCCTCAATGTTTCCCCCATCAGTAAAGTAATTATTACGTACACATTCTACATGGTCATAGAAGGCAACCAAAAAAGTAGAAAGCCATTCAGGAGTGAAGTTGGAAGACTGGATAAAATAAGCGAAGACATCAATCTGGTCCACCAGACGTTCGGTAGGCTGCAGTCCATACCATTCTACCTGATCTTTGCTGACCTTTCCTTCCGGACAAGAGAAAGTTTCCAGCCAGCTGGTATATACTGTTTTCCAAGAATTGAAATACTTCTCATCTCCTGTCACACGATAAGCCTTTCCCTGAGCCGGCAGCCACTGATGACGATGTTTCTGAGAAACGAATTCCTGGTCTTCTATACCTTCGGGAATAAAATTCCAGTCGATCTTTCCATTCTTTTCAAAGGAGTAATACACGGCATTTTCCCCTTCGCCGGATTCTTCAAAGTTGCGTACGTAAAAACGATTTTCCAAAGCCTGGTCGGCAATTCTCTTTTCAGAAGCCGTAATAGAAGGATTCACCAGGTTAATACCCGTATTAAAAATGTCCGAACGATTCCGGTAATATTTCAACAGTTCATTCGCGGCATAATAATATTCGTTGTTTTCATAGAATTCTTTTACCTTTTCCAATCCCGGATAATCCAGATTGATGCATTCGAACAAACGGGCATCGATTACCTCATTGGGACGAGAAGGCGGAAGTACCTGAACCCCATCACCTACTTCTTGTGAAGTAGTTACTTCCTCATCACTGCAAGCACTTAAAGAAGATAAAGACAACAAACAAAAAGCATAGAAAAAATGTTTCATACCTATTAGTTTTAGTTATAAAAAGGAGATTTTATTTGATTGCAAAAGTATTATAAAACAAAATGTTCAACCATATTAATTGTTTTTGGTTTATTCAAAAATGTATTTATACTATCACTTTTATTGAAATAACTTTCAATTTTGTCTTCTTTTACCCTAAATCACCTCGTTCACAGGAAATTTGTCCCAGTGTCATGTTCTCAAATCACTAAAAACCATGAACAAAAACGGAAGTCTCCCAATTTGTACGATATTGCCTCCAACCGTACCCCCCGGATTCCCATTCCCGGCTTTTCCATCCCCACAGGCAATCGTACATTAAATTATTTCAACAAAAAGGAGGGTGCGTCAGGCATCCTCCTTCATCAAATTCAATCTTATCAACGTAGTAATTACAAATCAATCAAAATCCGTTTATCCCTCTCCTTTCTTAGGGCGCTTTACATATTCAGTAGGCAAGCATCCTACATACTTCTTGAAACTAGTGGCGAAATACGAAGGAGTATTGAATCCTACCTTTGTGCTGATCTCCGCTATGTTATAGCGGCCTTCCTTCAGCAGGAGGCAAGCCTCCTTGAAACGTATCTTACGGATAAACTCAATGGCCGACTCTCCGGTAATGGCTTTCAGTTTCAAGTGCAGGTTCGAACGGCTCATGTTCATCGCCTTGGCAAAATCCTCGGTCGAGAACTCCGTATTGTCCATATTCTTTTCTACAATCTCTATCGCACGTTTCAACAGTTCTTCGTCCATGGCATTAAATGCAATCTTCTCCGGCTCGATTTCCATCGTCTTGGAATATTTCTCCAGAATACGCATACGGGTGCGCATCATATTCTGTATTTTGGAAATCAGCAGAGACAGCGGGAAAGGCTTGGCTATATAATCATCCGCCCCTATCTGCAAGCCCTCCATCTGGGCAGCTATGTCGGTCTTGGCAGACAGCATAATCACAGGAATATGGCTGGTACAAATGTTCTGTTTTACGTATTTGCACAGTTTTATACCGTCCATAACCGGCATCATCACATCCGTAATGATGATATCGACCTCCGAGTCTTTCAGCAAATCGACAGCCTCCTGGCCGTTGGAAGCCTGAAGCACAGTAAACAAGGACGACAATCCGCTGTTAAGATAACTTCTGATTTCATCGTTGTCTTCTACCAGCAGCAGCGTACCCCGCTTTCCTCCGTTCGAATCGGCACTTTCATAATCGGGCTTCTCGGTATCGAAGAAATACATCTCCTTCGAATTGGTAGAGTGAAGCGTAACTTCTTTTTCGCCTGAAGGAGTATAAAATTCTTCTTCCGAGTAAGCAGAACGGTCCTGAGGGAAATAGATACTGAAACAACTTCCCTTTCCTTCACTGCTGTCCAAGCGGATTTTTCCGTGATGGAGTTCCACCAGACGCTGTACCAAAGAAAGTCCGATGCCGCTTCCCATGTGGCTGTCATCCAACTGATAAAAGCGTTCAAAAATACGCTTCTGTCTGTCCAGAGGTATTCCGATTCCGGTATCACTGATCTGCAGCAGCAAATATCCCTCTTCTTCCGATAACTTCACGGTAATGTTTCCCGATTCGGTATACTTAAAGGCATTGGACAAGAGGTTATTCACAATCAGTTCAAGGTATTTCACATCCACCAATACCTTCTTTCCTTCCAGATCGGATACCAGCGTATACTCTATTCCTTTGTGCCGTGCCAGTTTCTCATAATATGAAAAATTCTCCTTCACCACCTGGAATGCATCTTCCGATGCCACACTGAGCTTAAAGACTCCCAGTTCTGCACGGCGGTAATCCATCAGCTGATTCACCAGGTGCAGCAACCGGTTGGCATTCCGTTCCACGTACTTCAGCTGGTCACGCATCCACCGCTCAGAGCAACGGGCCAGCATCTCCTGCACCGGAGCCAGAATCAATGTCAGCGGCGTTCTCAGTTCGTGAGACATATTAATGAAGAAACGCATCTTCATCTGACTGATCTCCTCCTGATGCAGCTTTTCCTGATGCTCCATCTTCAAACGTGCCTCCATGGTTTTCCGTACCCAAAAATAGCGGAAGGTAAAGGCCAGCAGTCCGATGACCAGTAGCACAAACAAGATACGCGCCCACCAGGTCTGGTACCAGAACGGCAATACAGTAATCTCCAGTACAGTCGGCTCGGTATTCCATTTTCCGTCACTGTTGGCTGCCTTCACGCAGAAACGGTACTTGCCATGAGGCAAGTTGGAATAAGAAACACTCCGGGAGTTAGTCAGGTAATACCATTGCTTATCGTATCCTTCCAACTGATAAGCAAAGGTATTGTGTTCTCCCGAAATATAATTGGATACCACGAAATCAAGTGTAAAAGCCTTCTGTGAAGCAGCCAGTGTAATGTGTTTGGTCATCGATATATTCTCAGACAAGATACCGGTCTCGTCATCCGGACGTACCTCCTTATTATACAGAGACAGTCGGGTAATAAAGACCTGAGGAGAATAAGGATTATCCACCAACAGTTCCGGACGGAAAGTGGTTATACCTCCGATACCGCCAAAATACATGGTTCCGTCACTGCCCCGGCAGTGAGAATACGTATTAAACTGATTGCTGGTGAGTCCATCATTTACCGTAAAATTCCTGAATTTATGAATATTCGGATTAAAACAGCTCAGTCCATGGTTCGTACTGACCCAGATAAAGCCGTACGAGTCTTCCTCAATGCCATACACCACGTTATTCGGCAATCCGTCTTTTACCGTATAATGCGTAAGCGACTTTTTCCCTTCATTGAAACAATACAGTCCCATGCGCGTTGCAAACCAGATATCATGTCCGGACGACTCATAAATACACTGTATCGTATTAAGACGGCCACATTCCCGCAGAGGCAACGACAGCTTCTCCAGTCCTTCTGCCGTCATCTGGAACAACTGAAGGCTGTTTTCTCCTCCAATCCAAAGCCGGTCGGAACCATCCCTATATAACACATTAATAGACTGGCCTGCAATCAGATTACCGTGTATATCTCTGGAAACCGCACTGAATGTCTCATTATTCTTGTCAAAAAGATACAGTCCGTTTAAGGTACCCACCCACAGATACCGTTCGTTCTGAGGCAAAATGGCATAAATGTTCCGTGAGGCATGCAACGGGTCATCGGAAGTACAATGCTCAATCTGTCCCGTATTCCGGTGAATGACCTTCAGTCCCCCGGCATGCGTTCCCACATATACCCGATTCTGCTTTTCATCAATATAAATAGCCTTTACGTTGTTTGACTCCAGACCATTGGCAAACTCCTGATGCTCATTGAATAAAAATGACTTGAATTTTCCCGATTTCAGGTCATAGAAGTTCACCCCTCCATCGTTTGTACCAATCCACAGGTCGTGGTTGCTGTCTTCCACAATACAACTTACCACATTGTCATTCAATGAATTCTGATAGGGAATCCGCTGTATGTTCTTAAAACGGTTCTTCAACGGATGATAATAATTCAATCCTCCAAAGAAGGTTCCCAGCCACATTCCTCCCTGAGCATCCTTGAATATGCACCGCACCGAACGGTGGCTCAGGCTCTCCGGATCGACAATATTGCTGGTATAAGTCGTAAAAGTATCACTGCTTTCGTTGTAAATGTTCAAATCATTGAAGGTACCCACCCATAATTTTCCATTGGAATCCAGGGCAAGCGAACGGATATAGTTGGAGCTGATGCTTCCCTGTTTTGAAGAATGAAGATAATGCTCCATCGAACCGGTCTGCGGATTCAGCAAATAAAGTCCATCCCCCTCAGTACCAATCCATAAATTATTAGAGAAATCCTGCAATATTGCCTGAATCCCCTTTGAGCCTTTATAAGCATCCACCTCTCTAAGCTCTGCCTTGTCAATGGTATAGACATACAACTTTCCCAGTACATCGCCAATGTAAACATTGTTATCCACACGGTAGATTGAAGACACATCCAACCGCCGGAGATCTTTATTCAGTCCTTCCGTAGAAAAAGTTTTTGTCGGTATATCAAAGACCCTCAGTTTCCCGTCTACACAGACCCACAACTTCTCATCGGAAAGCTCGACAATATCTGTGACAAACGCATTCTGCTTGTTCTTGAAATAATAGTTTTCGAAAATATCTTTTGCCTCGTTATAGAAAGACAGCCCTTTACGGGTTCCCACCCAGATACGGCCCTTACTGTCTGTCTTCAGGATACGAGTGATGTCACTGGCAATGCTGGTAGTGTCACCTGCCCGATGCTGGTATACCGTAAAACTATAGCCATCATATCTGTTGACGCCGTCATAGGTTGCAAACCACATACAGCCCTTACGGTCCTGCGTAATGGAAAATACGGTGCTTTGCGACAAACCTTCATCAATGGATATATGAGAAAAACGAATGGCTTCATTTGCATACGTACAGGAAAGGCGTGCACTTCCTGCCCAACTCAACACAAACAAAAGCAGAATGGCTATATAATGTTTCATGGCAATCTCAAGTTATATAATTCCCTCCATCATTCACTTACGTCCTGCCCCCTCGGAGCCGTTCTTCCCACAATCCATATGCTGATTTCATACAGCAGTGCCATCGGCAAACTGACCAGCAGCAAAGTCACCACATCGGAGGTAGGAGTGATGATGGCAGCAATAATCAATACGATAATAAAAGCATGTTTCCGATATTGTTCCATAAACGAGCGGGAAAGAAATCCCAGTTTGGCAAAAAGCCACGCCAGAATCGGTATCTCAAAGGTAATTCCCATCATCAGGCTCAGCATCGTCAATGTTTCAATATAGGAATTCAGCATGATGGTATTCTCCACTTCCGGACTGACCTGATACAAGGCCAGGAAACGAAATGTAAACGGAAAAATCAGAAAATAGCTGAATAGCACACCCAGCATGAACAACAGGTATCCCCACGTAATGACCCGGACCGAATAACGCCGCTCGTTCTTGTACAAGGCAGGAGAAACAAAGCGGAACAACTGGTAAATGATATACGGCGATGCCAGTATCACTCCTGCATACAGTGATACAGTCATGTGCATCACAAACTGGCCCGACAGTTTCGTATTAATCAGCTTCACCTGAAAACTGCCGGTATCCAATCCCGAGATATACAACATCTCCCCCACTTTATCAAAAAGGCGGTAAATGTAAAAATCGCTGTTTTTGGGAGCCAAGATAATGCTGAACAACTCATCTTTAAAGAAAAATGACAGGAGCATAAACGCAACGATGACAACCACGATGCGGAACAGCGTGCTACGCAGTTCGTCCAAATGGTCCCAAAAACTCAAATCCGACTCATGCTGGCTCTCCACGATAGACTTTTATTTCTTTGTATCTTCTGTCGGGGTATTGTCTTTCAAGGATTCTTCCACCCCGTTCATACCATCTTTGAAACTCTTCACACCTTTACCTAATCCTTTCATCAGTTCAGGAATTTTCTTTCCACCAAACAACAGCAGGACAATCAGTGCTATAAAAATCAGTTCCTGCGTTCCAATGCCCATAAATAATAATATTGTACTCATATGTTTTTCTGTGATAAATTACGATTTTAATTAACCCAAGGTACCTCCGGAGAGCTTCCGGTGGCGACCAGGCAAAAATAATTCATCCCCGTGCGTAAAGATATGAAAATTGTTGAAATATATATCATTTTCTTTGAAAAACCTACATTAATATACATTTCAACAATTCAAAACAGGAAATTCATGACCGGTACATCAAGCACTTATCGGTTAATCAGATTCATAAACTCTTCACGGGTTTTAGCCTGATTGAAAGCACCGGTAAAATCAGAAGTGGTAGTAACCGAATTCTGCTTTTCCACTCCACGCATCTGCATGCACATATGCTTGGCCTCTACCACAACCATTACACCCAGCGGATTAAGAGCCTCCTGGATGCATTCTTTAATCTGCAGCGTCATACGCTCCTGCACCTGCAAACGGTGAGAAAAAATATCAACGACCCTTGCAATCTTACTTAATCCGGTAATATAGCCGTCAGGGATATAAGCCACATGAGCCTTTCCATAGAAAGGAAGCATATGATGCTCACACATAGAAAAGAAGTCAATATCCTTTACAATCACCATATGGTTATAATCCTCCTTAAATTTGGCAGCCAGCAATACCTCCTTAGGATCGACATCATACCCTCTGGTCAATGTCAACATCGCCTTAGCCACACGTTCTGGAGTTTTCAGCAATCCTTCCCGTTCCGGGTCCTCTCCCAGTATAGAAAGGATCTCTCTATAATGAGACATCAACTCCTGAATCTTATTCTCTGGAAACTTAAGTAAGTTTGTATCAATCATTATTCTATTGGTATATTTATTTGTTCACGCACAATGGCAGTCTCCTTGAATTCACCGGTCGATTTCAATTTACGCATCGCCACATGTGCTTCTTCAATACTTTTAAAATCCCCTACCCGGCACAACCAGCGAGGAGGTTGAAAATAAGTATAGACAGGCATGTCAGGAAATTCCTTCTTCACCTTTTCGGCCACATACATTGCTGCCTCACGGGCTGCACGCGAATTGTTTCCGGCATATACCTGCACTCTAAACCCTCTGGTTTTTAATACTTTCTCCGAGTTGGAAGATGTTTTCTTTACATATTTCACGCCCAGTAAGGAAGTGATGTAAGCATCCTGATGGATGGTAACCACCCCTTCGCCCGCACGATTTTCCTGCAAACTTTCCACGATCGTACGCTGCGCTTTCACACCCACAGCCAACAGGCAAAAAAGACAAAAGACAAATAATCTCATCCGTCTACTTTATTAAATGAAAAGCGCAGGGCCGGGAGGCCCGGCCATACGCCTTATTCTGATAATTAATTATTTAAAAGCATCGATAATGCCTTTGAAGTCAGCAACTTTCAAAGCAGCACCACCAATCAGTCCACCGTCTACATCCGGGTTAGCGAACAATTCTTTTGCATTTGAAGGCTTGCAGCTACCACCGTACAGGATAGAAGTGTTTTCAGCAACTTCCTGTCCGTATTTTGCAGCAACCAAAGAACGGATGTGAGCGTGGATTTCCTGAGCCTGTTCCGGAGTAGCAGTCTTACCTGTACCGATAGCCCAAACCGGTTCGTAAGCCAGGATTACCTTACCGAAGTCTTCAGCAGACAAAGAGAATACAGAAGCCAACTGAGCTTCAACTACTTCATTCTGCTTGTTAGCTTCGCGTTCTTCCAACACTTCACCGATACAGAAAATCGGTTTCAGGTTGTTAGCCAAAGCCAATTTAACTTTTTCTTCCAGGATTTCTACTGTTTCGTGGTAGTAAGCACGACGTTCTGAGTGACCCAGGATTACGTACTGAGCACCTGTAGATGCAACCATTTCAGCAGAAACTTCACCTGTATAAGCTCCAGAAACTTTATCAGCGCAGTTTTCAGCACCTACACCGATGATAGAGCTGTCAACCAGCGGAGTTACAGAAGCCAGGTGAATAAACGGAGTACAGATAATTACATCGCAATTAGGTTTATCTGCAACCAGAGCTTCATTCAATTCTTTTGCCAAAGCAATACCTTCCTGCAGGTTTTTGTTCATTTTCCAGTTACCTGCTACAATGTTTTTTCTCATTTTGTTTAAATTTTAAAGGATTAGTATTTATAGTGTTTCATCTTTCTCTTGTTCTTTCGCTTGTTCTTTCTTTTGTTCTTTCTCTTTCCGGGACTTTTCCTTTGCCTTATGCCATCTCAGCCACAGCAAGTCGATTACCGTGAGCGCCAGCAGCGGTCCGATGAACCAACCGATGACCTCGAGCAACTTGTGCAATACCGATTTCATATTCAACTGTCCCAGAGGCAGTTTTTCCAAAGGAGCATTCAGCAAATACTCATCCGGCAGATTATCCGAACTCCATTTGTTCAGGACCACTCCCTTTTTCAGCAGCATCAGTCCCGGATTCGAACGGATCATTGTCTTCAGCGTAATGTCATCCATCAGCGCGAAAGGATATTCCGCTCCCGTAGCATCCTGCCAGGCTGCAATTTCCTTGTCGGAAGAAGCCGTAAGACACAGAAAACGGTAACCGTTGTCAATGCAATAGTCATATACCTCATTGATCAGATCCATTCCGCTGTCATCGGCCTGAGCCAGATAAGGAGCCACCAGCAAGAAGGTATAACTGCTGTCGTTCAAAACCACATCGGTCAGATTCTCTCCATCCTCCTGCGACTGAATGGCAAAATCATGAATCGGCGGTTCGTATCCCTTTTCCTTGATCCGGGTATGAGAGTCCACAAAGACCCAAGTCGTATCCGTAGGCAGCGCATCTACCGTAAACTCCTTCTCCACACCTTCCTTCGCATATATGAAAGTCGTTTCATAAGTCGTCATTTTTTCTCCTTCGGGAATTTCCATTCCCTTACGGATGTCCGCCCCTATGTGATAAGGCCTGAAATCGAAGACCGGAAGATGTCGTATACAAAAAATGGTATAGAAAATGATGAAGACCACTCCATACAGCGCAACCAGCCAGTCAACCTTTGTCGATACCAGTTTGACAATCAACGTCTTTCTCCATTTATACAGCGATATGGCAGCAATCAGCAACACCACATTCTTGGCGAAAGTTTCCCAGTTCGACAAGACTACGGCATCTCCGAAACAGCCACAGTCCGATATCGGATTGGCAATGGCCAGCCACAGCGTCAGCGGAGTCATCAGCGACATCACCAGCAACACCAAGGTAGGAGCCACCCTGCGATGAATGCCGAAAAAAAGATAAAATCCCAAAGCAAACTCGAAAACTCCCATACCCATGGCACCCAGATAAGGAACCACCGCAGGCATGAAGTCCATTATCCCCCATGCCTCCAGATAATCCTGAATCTTATAGACCGTGCCCAGGGGATCGTTGGCTTTGACAAATCCGGAGAAGATAAATACAGCCGCCAGCAAAAAACGGCAGATATTCACCCATACAACAACCGCAATATGTGTGTTTCTATTCACCAAATTCCAGTTTAATTAATCCGAAAACCGAATAATTAATCATATCCATATAGTTCGCATCAATACCCTCCGAAACCAGAGTAGCGCCTTTCAGCGACTCAATCTGCTTGGTGCGATAAATCTTCATCAGAATCAGGTCCGTATAAGAAGTGATGCGCATGCTTCTCCAGGCCTCATCGTAATCATGATTTTTGGCCACCATCAGTTCCAGTGCCTGATGTGCATATTTGTCATACAGTTCCAGAGCCTGGGCTTCACTCAGGTCATCGGTCTCCGCATAGCCCTTTTCCAGCTGTATCAGTCCGATGATACCATAATTCACAATAGCGATAAACTCCGACCTGATTCCTTCGGCAATCAAAGCCACTCCCTTCGTCTCGATGCTCCGGATGCGGTTGGCCTTAATAAAAATCTGATCGGTTACAGAAGAAGGACGCATAATGCGCCATGCAGCCCCGTAATCGTGTAATTTCTTCGCGAACAAGTCGCGACAAATAGCTATCACATGCTCAAACTGTTGTCTCGTTTCTTCCATATATTAACACCATTATGACCTGACAAAGGTACTATTTTTAAAAGAACCATCCAATAAAAGTCCCATGTTTCATTCTTGCACAAAGCCCAAAAAGGGATTAAAGACTCATCAATGACATGGATGACGCTTTAACCCCTTTATGATATAGCTTTCAAAAATACGCTTCAGAGTGTCTGTCAAGAGCATTTCAGCACCTGACCGATACGCAATGTGGTAGTGCGCTTGATACCGTTCAACTGACACAGGCGGTCAATTGACACATGATACAGACGGGAAATCTTTCCTAAAGTATCACCCGAACGCACCTTATGGAAACGGATTGCATGTTTGGCAGCCTCTGCAGCTCCTGATTTTCCACTCTTTACCGCAGCCATGGCTTTTGTACGCTGATAAGAATACATATTGGCTCCGCGGATAAACAGGTAGCTGTCGGCTACGATATCCTGCTGAGGGAAATTAAACATGAATTCCGGATTGATGACTTCACCCAGGAAACGGGTTTCAAAATGCAAGTGCGATCCTGTAGAACGTCCGGTATTACCTCCCAGACCGATCGGATCACCGGCCTTTACATATTCGTCCTCTTTGACAATCTGCTTGGACAAGTGACCGTAAATGGTTTCCAGTCCGTTATCGTGACGGATCACCACGTATTTTCCGTAGCCTCTCCGTTCGTATTTCACCATTCGTACCCTACCGTCGAAAGCCGCACGTATGGTATCACCGATATATACCTTGATATCGAGTCCGTTGTGCATACGGCGCCAGCGGGGACCACATTTTGAAGTAATTTTGGTATGGCTTGTAGGCATGCAGAAATTAGTAAGATCAATTCTGAAGCTGTCTGGAATCTCTACAGATTTACCATACGCATGAACTCTTTCATTACTCCAGTTCGGATACAAACTATAAGCCGGATAAACGGCCTGTTCTGCCTTAATCTGACGTATCAGGGCCAATGAATCTACTGCTTTCAGCTTACGATCGATGGGAGCTTGCCGTGCCAACAGATCTTGTCCTGACACATTTACACTGACAAAAGCCAATGCTGCTACTGCAACGGTTTTAATACATTTCAAAATCATTATATATAATATTTTTCAGCCGGCTATGACCTGGAACCCTCTTCTTTTAAAGTTCCTTTTTACCCGATAGCCACTACTGGTTTAAACACTTCTACATTCGAATATCCTCCCCTAAAGTACAAGGACTTTGCAAAAAACGTTCCAAATATAGTTTTTTTTCAGTAATATTCCACTGTAGATTAACGATTTTTCAAGTATTTTACATGCCCGTCAAAGCATTATTTCGATATATATGTTATACAACATAATAGACATGAAAAGAATGTAATCATTCTCCTTTTCATGCCTATCACTGTTCCGGCCTGTCAGGTCGCCCGTACGGACTTCCTGTATTTCTTACAGGCTATCCTTTTTCACAAATTTTCCGTTTTTCCATTCGTAGCACAGAGGCTGCTCCTTCAAAAACCGCTTCAGCTGCCCGGCCTTTTCCTTTTCCATATACGAGGGCGTCATATAATCGAAACGGATTACAGCATCTTTCTCTGACAGACTGGCCTTCAGCAAATACATATCCGCGTATTTTTTCAATCCGGCCAGTGAATCCGCCAACGATTCAGTGGCAGGTACCGCATAAAAGTCGTCTTCAGCAGGCAAGGTCAGAAAATCCGCCGCATCCAGCCGCTTCCAGTCGGTCGTATAGAAATCCACCTTACTGTCTTCCAACGGCCCCAGATAAGTATGTACCACACACATCACCTTCACCGAGTCGGACAAGGGCAATAATTTCATTTCCACCCGGCTCGATTCGGTTGGCTCCAACAACAGATAGTCGGTTGTCATTTTAACCATCTCCGCACTTCTGCCGAAACGGTTTTTCACCTCAGCCTTCATGCCGCTAGCCAGGAAATCCCCAAAATCCTCACGGTTCACCTTAGTCAATAAAGGAGAAAGCGAATCCGGCAATGCAATGAAAACCGACTTGATATCCTGAGCCTGCAACGTCAGTACACTACACAATACAATCAATAAGCCCGCTATTTTTTTCATATCTTCTTTTTCATTAAGCTATCACCGGCCAAAGGTACACAAATATTTCTTATCAGCAACCTCTCTCTCCTCTGTTCACATTTTTTTTGCTCTGCTCGCCTCCCCCTTCCTTGCGTTTCAGGAAGTCGGTCGGATTCTCGCCAAAGTATTCCTTATAGCATTTGGTGAAATAAGAAGGCGAACTGAATCCCACCTCATAGGTCACTTCGGCAATGGTCTTCTCGGTAGAAGCCAGCAACGAAGCCGCCTTTTTCAGACGCAGCATCCGCAACAGTTCATTCGGAGAGTGTCCGGTAAGCGCCTTGGTCTTTCGATACAACTGTACCCGGCTCATTCCGATCTTTTCACCCAGGCTTTCCACACTCAGTTCCGGATCCGACAGATGGTCCTCCATCAGCTGCTGCAGTTTCTCCACGAATCCCTTATCCACTCCGGTAATCGTTTCTTTCTTCAGCGAAGCCGCATCGGTAAAGAAAGTCTGCAGCCGCTTCCGGTTATCAATCAGGTTACGAAGGCGCACCAGCAGCAATTCCGCACTGAACGGTTTCAAGATATACGAATCCGCCCCGCACTCATACCCTTTCACCTTCTGCTCGTTCATCGTATAGGCCGTCAGCATCATGATTGGAATATGCGATGTCTGCATCTCCGCCTTCAGTCTCCGGCAACATTCCATTCCATCCATCACCGGCATCATCACATCACAGATAATCGCATCCGGAACGTATTTCAAGGCCTTCTGCACCCCTTCCAGTCCATTCGCCGCTTCCACTACCACATACTTCTCCTGAAGCAGCATCCTCACATAATCGCGTATGTCCTGATTGTCATCGATAACCAGCACCACTTCCTTCAGGTCCGGCCGGATATCCGGTGCCGAAGAAGTCTGTACCGTCTCCTGATCGGCCGACAATACCGCTCCCTCCTTCAGATTCTCCATAATCGCATTCCGGTCATTTCCTTCCGCACAGTTGCCCGCCTGCTTCATCGGCAGTTCCAGGATAAAGGAAGTTCCCTTACCTTCCGCACTCTCCACACGAATCTGTCCGTGGTGCATCTCCACGAATGCTTTCACCAAGGCCAGACCGATACCGGAACCGGCATAATGCACGTCAATCTGATAAAAACTTTCAAAGATATGGTTCACATGCTCTACCGACATTCCCACGCCCGTATCGGCGCAGCACAACTGAAGCCATTGTTCTCCGTTGCGTTCCATACACGTAGCCTTTATCTCAATCTTTCCGTTCTCGGGAGTAAACTTAAAGGCGTTCGACAGCAGGTTATAAACCATACGCTCTATTTTCTCCGCATCGGCCACCATCGTATAGTCCTTACCTTCTTCCACCGATACCGCAAAACTGATATTCTTTTTATAGGCCAGCGTCCTGAAAGCCTCCGTCCATTCCTTAAGTTCCTTGGCCAGGTCAAATTCCGACAGGAACAGCTGCAGCTTACCGGACTCAAATTTCCGGAAATCCATAATCTGATTGATGAGCCTCAGCAGTACCGTCACATTCTTCTTGGCCATGTTCAGCAAATAGCGCTCATGCTCTCCCAGCGAATGACTCTCGAGCAGCTGGTTGACCGGATCCGCAATCAGCGTAAGCGGCGTACGGAAGTCGTGAGACACATTCGTAAAAAAAGCCAGTTTTGCATGCGTAGCCGCCTCCAGCTGATTGGACAAGTCGAGCAACTGGTCGCGCTGCTCTTCCAACTGCTTTTTCTGTGCAGACAATTCCTCATTAAGATGCTTCTTCACCCAAAAAGCCCGGACCACCAGGAAGAGGATTCCCCCTACCAGCAGCAAAATGACGATACAGGCATACAGCAACATACGCTGTGACGAGTAACGCATCAGAAACTTATCCATCTGGAAGTTCAGCAATTCGATTTTCTGGTCCAGCTGAGAGATATGTGTGGTCTGCATCTGCATCACCCTCACATTCGATTTGTCGACAAGAGCCGACGAAAGTTTGTTTTCGCGATTGTATTTTTCTCCCTTCAGGATAGTCATTGCCAGCTGCATGATCCGGTCGCCACCGGTCGGATAGATAAACGTCGCATCCAGCTGTCTGTTGGCCACCATATCGATACCATAGCCCTCTCCGGCAAGCGCATCGATTCCCACAAACAGGATATCCTGCTGACGTCCGCGGTTTTCAGCTGCCAGATAGGCCCCTTTAGCCATAAAATCATTCTGTGTAAAAATCATGTCGATTTCGGGAAAGCGCGACAAGATCGAATCCACAGCCTCAAAAGCCGGCTGCTGTAACCAGGCCGCATCAGCCGATGCCACCAGCGTAATCTCCGGCGCCTGCTTCAAGGCCTCCACCAGCCCCTTATGACGCTCCACTGCCGGGCTCGACCCCTTCAAGCCCATAATCTCCACCAGTTTACCCTTGCCTTGCAACCGGCCCACGATATATTCACCGGCCTTATATCCGATCTCGTAATTGTCAGCTCCAATATATGCCGAATATTTTTCCGACTGAATCTTCCGGTCGCACAACACCACCGGAATCCCTTTGTCAAAAGCCTCTTCCACCACAGGCGTGATTGCCTCCGATTCGTTCGGTGATACAATCAGCAAATCCACCCCCTGGGCGATAAAAGACCGAATATCCTCTATCTGCGTCTGATTATTGTCATTGGCACTCCGGATCTCCACCTGCACCTCAGGATAGAACAAGGCCTCACGTTTAATTTCCTTGTTCATCTGCTCACGCCACTTGTCATTGCTGCACTGTGAGACACCCACCACGAAACGTGGCTCATGCGGTGTACACCCGCAAACCAGCAAGCACAACCATCCCAACAATATATAAAAATTCCGAATACGAGTCATGTCTTTTTCATTTCAACAAATACAAATTTAAGGTTTTAGGTTTATATTACAAATACTCTCAGAAATTATAAGTAATATAAAAAACAAAAAGAAAGCCGGCAGCCCTCACAAAGCATCCCCTTACTTTAACGAAAGCTACCAGCCCATCACAAAAAACAGATGTTCTTATTCTTTTACATATTCAGGCAATACAGGCATTGCACCGTTCTGCGTACATACAAAGGCAGAAGTCTTCACAGCCCGCAAATGTGCCTCACGTACGGTCTTGCCCATCAGGATAGAAGATACAAATGCAGCCGTAAACGAATCTCCGGCTCCTACCGTATCTGCCACCTCTACTTTAGGAGTTTCCACGAAAGACACCTCACCCGGAGTAAATACATAACTTCCGTTCACTCCGCAGGTCAGAATCAGCATTTTCAGATTATATTTGGCCAGCAGAATCCAGCACTTGTCCTGAAGGTCGATGCCCGGATATCCGAACATACGGCTCACCGTCACCAGTTCCTCATCATTGATCTTCAGAATATTGCATTTACGGAAAGAATTACACAGAATTTCCTTTGTATAGAATCCCTGACGAAGGTTGATATCAAAAATCTTCAGTGTATCCTCGTCGGGCATGGCATCCAAAAAGCGGTTGATGGTCTCACGCGATACCACACTTCTCTGAGCCAGCGAACCGAAGCAGATAGCCTTTGTCTGCTTGGCCAGACCTTCCAGAGCCGAAGTATAAGGAATATTGTCCCATGCCACTCCTTCCTTGATGTCATAGCAAGGAACGCCTTCCGCATCCAGAGACACCTGTACCGTACCGGTCGGATAAGGTACCGTTTCAATCATACAGTTCAATTTCTTCTCACGGAAATTCTCCAGGATTTCCATTCCCAGTTTATCTTCTCCCACCGCGCTGACTACACGGCTTTCCAGTCCGAACTGAGACACATGATAAGCAAAGTTGGCAGGCGCACCACCAATTTTCTTTCCTTCCGGCAGCACATCCCAAAGCGCTTCACCGATTCCTACAACCAATGTATTCTGATTCATGATATTATATGATTTAGATTTACACAACCGTCATTTCTTAATTTTCAGCGTATAGCCCAGCAGATAAACCACTCCTACGGCCATCACAGCAATCGCTCCGCTCTGTCCTACCGCATCACTTGCCACTCCCATCAGCAGCGGGAAGACAGTACCTCCGAAAAGACCCATGATCATCAGACCCGAGATCTCATTCTTCTTTTCCGGTTCCGACAGCAGTGCCTGAGAGAATATGATGGAGAACACGTTGGAGTTACCGAATCCAACCAGTGCAATCGCCGTATAAATTACCGCCAGCTGGTCTGAGACAAACAAACCGATCATTGCCAGCAGCATGCAGCATACACTGAGAAGGAAGAACGAACGTGAAGAGAACTTCTGAAGGATAATCGCTCCGGAGAAACATCCCAGCGTACGGAATATAAAATACAGACTGGTAGCAAATCCGGCCTCTTCCAAAGTCATTTCCAGACGTTCCATCAGAATCTTAGGTGCAGTGGTATTCGTACCCACGTCGATACCTACGTGACACATGATTCCCAGGAAGCACAACAAAATAAACGGTTTTCCCAACAGGCCGAAGCAAGCAGCAAATCCGGAAGCCTTGTCCGGTTTTTCCTCCTCAATCGGAGTAGCTCCCAGCCAGATAATGGCAATCACTGCAATCACCATATATACCGGGAAAAGCACTCGCCATCCCAGACCGAAAGTCGGCATCGCCTGAGTAGCTCCCCACATGGCGATATAAGGTGCCAGGAACGAAGCAATGGCCTTTACAAACTGTCCGAAAGTCAAAGAGCTGGCCAGTTTATCACCCGTGATGATGTTGCTCAACAGCGGGTTCAGTGAAGTCTGCATCAAGGCATTACCGATTCCCAGCAAAGAGAAAGAGCAAAGCATGATACCGTAGCTGTCTCCGAAGACAGGAAGCAGCAGAGAAACAAAAGTCACCAGCAAACTCAGCAATACTGTTTTTTTCCGTCCGATACGGTTCATCAGGATACCGGTCGGCACCGAGAAAATCAGGAACCAGAAAAACACAAGCGACGGAAAAATATTCGCCTGCGAATCGGTCAGGTTCAAGTCAGCCTTTACATAATTAGAGGCAATACCCACCAAATCCACGAAACCCATGGCAAAGAACGCCAGCATCACGGGTGTCAATTTGGCATATTTCATTTGATTTTGATTAGTCATAATAATCTACTTATAAAGTTAATCATTTTGCCATCAGTGTTTACCCCTGTCAATCTTGTATTCTTATGTCGCATAAGAATACAAAGATCGGACAAGGTACTTAAACAAACTAACGCATCTTCTTATTATTCATCTTATTCCTGTACGGTACATTCTATTACGTGGCTCTGCAAAGGAGTAAATCCACAGACCTCCAGTCCGACCTTCATCAGATAATCTCCCGAGAAGACCTTTCCGTCGAATTCTTTTTCCGACTGCGTACCCGGCATCAGATTGATTTCTTTCACCAGATACCGTTTATTCGGATCAAGACCCTGCAGTTTTACCGGGAAGAGTTTTTCCTTAAACCGCGGATATACGTCGTAAGCGAACAATACTGCCTGAGTCTGGTCGTCATTGACATAATTCACGGCCATGTGGTTAGACTCATACGGAGATACCAGACGATACTGCTGACCGTCCAGGATGACCGGTTTCAGCCGGTTCCAGTTTTGGATGGCCTGACGGCAATACTCGAGTTCTTCACCGTTCAGCTTGTGCAGCCCCAGGTCGAAGCCCAACTTACACATCGAAGCCACATCGGTACGGAATTTCACAGAAGCCTGTTCGTTCCAGCTGGTCACGTGCGCACACATCGCCTTTGTCGGGAAGAAGTGAGAGAATCCCCACTGTATATACACACGTTCTACCGGGTCAGTATTGTCGCTGCACCAGAATTCGGTAAAGTACTTCAGCGCTTCGTAATCGCAGCGGGCACCTCCACCTGAGCACAACATCATCGGCACATGACCGTAGTTTTCCTTTACCCTTTTCATCACCTCGTAGATACCTCTCACATGGTCAATGTAAAGCCGTCCCTGCTGGTTCTTCAGGTAAGGAGAATAGATGTTGGTAATCGGGCTGTTGCAGTCCCATTTGAAATAAGCGATTTCCGGATTCTCCTTCAGCAGCTTATCAATCACGCCATATACATAATCCTGTACTTCCGGATTACAAAGGTCAAGTACCAGCTGGTTCCGATAGTAGTAAACCTCCCGGTTCGGATAATGAATCACCCAGTCAGGATGTTTCTCGAACAGTTCACTTTTCGGATTCACCATTTCCGGCTCAATCCAGATACCGAACTTCACTCCAGCCTCTTCAGCCGAGCGGATCAGTCCCGGAATACCCTCAGGCAATTTATCGGCAGTCACCTCCCAGTCGCCCAGTCCGGCACGGTCGTCCTTGCGCGGATACTTGTTTCCGAACCATCCGTCATCCAGCAGGAACATGTCCACTCCCAGGTCCTTGGCTTCCTTCATCAGGTCTCCCAGAATACGCTGGTCAAAGTCGAACGCCGTATTCTCCCAGTTGTTGAGCAGGCTCATACGGTCGCCCATACCCTCTTTCAACTGGTACTTGCGGGCCCACTGCTGCAGGTTACGGCTACCTTTTCCTGTTCCTTCATCGCTGAGCGTAAAGATGAACTCCGGAGTCACAAAAACCTCGTTACGGTTAAGTGCATATACCGAAGCATAAGGATTAATGGCCGGAATCACGCGCAGGTTGCCTACGTTGTCTACCTCGAAAGTAAACCGGAAGTTACCGGTCCATCCCAATGTACCCATCAAGACCGCACCCTGGTTTTCCTGAACCGGCTGTCCCAGTCCCAGCATGAAGAAAGGCTGTGTGTGCATGGCAGCCCTGCTGCCCAACTTCGTATCAATGACCTTCTTGCCAAACTGCAGGGGCTGTGAACTCATCTGCACTTCTTTGGCCCAGTCACCGCTGAACTCGGTCAGATAATAAGAAGGAGCACTGAAATACAACATGGCAGAAGCATAAGCCGACAGGTTGACTGCCTTTTTCTCCTGGTGGCGTATTTCACTCCAGGTCTTGATCACATCTTCTTCCGGATAAGCCACATAATGCAATGTCACCTCCAGCGGATACTTGTCGTCACGCAGCAAGATATCGGTCTGCGTACCTCCGTCTACCACATGAGTAGACGAAGATACATAATACAACCATGTCGAAGGATTACCGTCGGCATGAGTCACCGCCAGTGCCGGTTCAAAAAAATCCTCATTTCCGGAGCCACTGTACACTTCCCAGCCCCTCTCGCTCACACTTACATCAGAAGCCGCATGGACCTGCCATTTCAAACGGCTCAAGTCCTCTTCGTGCAATAATTTATCTCCCAGATAAGTCTGGTACAAACGTGCATTCTCCGCAACCTGCAGCACCAGGTCAAGGTGGCGGGTCGATATCCGGATAATACTGTCATTCACTGCATGCGCCACCTGAGCGGCCAGCAAAAGGAATAAAGCTGTAAAAAAGTGTTTCATGGTCTATCGGTCTTGATTATAATCCTAATTTATACATTTTCATATTGGAAACCTGTGCATTTCCACCTTCAGCAAAGAACTGAAGCTGATTGTAGGCTTCTGTCGGGAATACCAGGTTTGTCATGGCAATGCGGCCACCGTCTACAAAAATTTCAACCGAGCATTTATCCACGAACACATTCAGGTGATGTGTCTTGCCATCGCACAAAGACAGCGGAGCCCATGTTCCCAGAGCAAAGTCATTCTTGTAGTTTACAGAAAGTTCCTTGCGGTGGTCGTCAGTTTCCTTTTCATGTACATTGAATTCACCCTGTCTTTCCAGATCCACGATACCACTTTCCGTACGGTCCATCACCAGACGGTTTTCCTTCATATCCAGGTAAATCACTGCCTTTTCACCTTTCGCATTCATCAGGTTGAAGCCCACTTTCTGAGCCTGCATCGGATTAATATCCATTTCCAGTTCATAAGCTCCGTCGTTCTGAGCGAAGAGCGTATCTATCTGATAAGGTTTCTCCAGTGTGAAGTCGGCCACTTCCTTGGTTTCCTTACGCAATCCTTCAGCTTCCTTCACTACATTGGCAGCCATATAGATTTCTCCGTTCTTGGTATACAAAGACAACTCACGAGGCAAACCGTTTGCACCACGGTACTGCTTGATCGGAGTAATGTTGGCATACTGCCAGTTGCTCATCCAAGGAATAGTAATGGTACGGTTACCGGTATTTGAGATGCAGACTGCTGCATAGTGGTCCTTACCGTAATCCAGCCATTTGGTCATTTCCGGCTTAGAGTCGCACTTAAATTCCTTACCGTCAAAATCACCTACGAAATATTCAGTAGCACTTCCTCCGAACATACATCCCGGATTGATGTTTACAATCATCACCCATTTCTTGCGGTTTTCATCACCGTCAACCGGCAACTGGATAAAGTCAGGACATTCAAACTGGTTCGGCTGTACTCCGTAGCCCTTGCCGAATCCGCTCATATATTCCCAAGACTTCAGGTCGTTAGAAGAATAGAAACGCATTTCCTTGTCGGCAGAAACAATCATCACCCATTTCTTGTCCGGTTCATACCAGAACACCTTCGGGTCACGGAAGTCCTTCAGTCCGTCGAACGGAGTCAGCACCGGATTCTTTTCGTACTTCGTATACGTACGTCCGTTGTCTGTACTGTAAGCCATGCTCTGTACCTGTCCGTTGTCACTGGCAGAAGTATAAAGCGCGATCATGGCACCTTCGCCGTATCCGGCTGTGTTCTGTGCATCCACTACGGTACTTCCTGAGAAAATATGTCCCAGTGTATCGCGGGCAATTGCCGGTTTCAGATGATCCCAGTGAATCAGGTCCTTGCTGACAGAATGTCCCCAGTGCATGTTACCCCATTTAGAGCCATAAGGATTATACTGGAAATACAAGTGATATTCTCCATCCTTGTACACCATACCGTTCGGGTCATTCATCCAGCCATAGAGCGGAGTGTGGTGATACAACGGACGATAGAAATCGGTATTCCGTGTATCAAACGTATCTGCCAGCTGAATGTTCTCCCAGCAGATGGCCTTGCTGCCTACCTTGCGTACCGTAAGCATCACTTCTTCCTGGCCCTGAGGCAGTTCATAAGGCACATAATATTCAATGCTGTCCACAGCCAGGCGGATATCCATTGCAATATCCGCTTTGCTGCCTGTTTCCAGTTTCACCTTGCCTTCATCACTGTTTTCCTGAATCGGCAAAATCAAATATTTCTGTGCATTCTTTATGCGTATTACAGTCAGAGAATCTCCCTGATGTTCCAATGTCAAATTCTGTTGTGTAGACTGACAAGCCATCATACCTCCTGCCAGCAGCATGCCCATAGTAAGGTTAAACAAATTCTGTTTCATAGCTGATGATATTTATATTATTTGTTTTTACGTTATAAGATTGAATGGATAAATCAGAACTTCAGCTGTGCTGAGAATTCCACTGTGAAAGGACGGATGTAGCTACCAGCCATTACATGACCTGCATACTGGTCGGCATCTTCCTTGCTGATCAGTTCCGCACCGGCGATACTACCCTTCGCACCTGTCTGGTTCAGGAAGTTAACCACCGTACATCCCAAAGAGAGTTTCTTGTTCACCTGCCAGTTCAATCCACCGAAGGTTTCCCAACGTCCGTTAAAGTAATATGCATCGTTGATATTGGCATAAGTCTTGCTGAAGTAACGGAAACTTGTCCAGATTTTCAAGTCTTTTGTAATCATGTAGCTCGGGTCGATTTCCACAATCACCTGCGGGATTTCAGCTACGATGTTTCCGGTAGCATTGATTTCACCCACATAGCCGTCAGAGAAAGTAACCGAAGTCTCATATTTCTTGTAAGTCGGCTTCTGGTAAGTGAACAGGAAGTGCAGGTCAAAGCCTTTGAACGGACGTGCCACAACGTCGGTTGTCCATCCCAGAGTCTTGATATCGTAAGTCAGCGGAGCTGCCAGGATTTCATTCTTTCCGTTTGCATTGTGCTGCAGGTTCAGCGTAGAGTTGTTGTTTGTCTTTGAAATATAAGAGAACAGTGAAGTCACGCTCAACCAGTCATTGTTGTAATAGATACCGGCACGTCCCAGAGGTACGGAGATCTTGTCTGTATTCGGCAGTGTAGCCGGAGCAAAGTTCTCGATACGAGGATGCTGAGTAATATAAGTGAAGTCTCCGGTGAATCCGAATTCCTTTGTCAACTTATAAGTAGCCGCAGCACTCAGGGCATAGTTAAACCAGTCGTACGACATGTCTGTCGGAGCAATCTTCACGCCATTGGCAGACACAGCTCCCAGGTGATAACCGGCAAAACGTCCTACGTAGTTACCGTCAGCATCTTTCACAGCTGCATTTTCACCTCTCAGTGCCTGATATTCCAGACGGGCACCGTAGTACAGGTTGAATTTGTCAGTCACATCCCAGTCGTGTGTAAAATACAGCGCCAGTTTGTTTTCATGACCTTTATAATATTCCGAAGCATTCTTGTTGAAATCGTAGTAGCAGCCACCTGCAGCATACTGACGACCTGAATAAGTTTCATAGTCGGCATTGTACAGACGTACCGGATATCCGCCGTCTACCGGAACCGACTGGTCGTACATGGTAGTATTTGAAGCATAGTCAATGTCATAGTACCATTCATTCAATCCCAGACGCCAGGTACCGTTGCTCAGTTTACGGGAGAGCTCAGTAGTAAACATGGCCTCATCAATGAATCCGCGGTTCAGACAAGACATACGGCTCTGTACGTATTCACCGTCGTACTTTCTCATGCTTCCGTCTTCCGCTTCATACAAATAATTGATCTGGGCAGTATTCTGGTCGAGTGACATCGGAGTCTGGTATACCATAGAACCGGTTGCATGGTCGTACTTCACGATAGTCTTCCATTCCAGACCGTTGTCCCACTTATAATTGTTCATAAAGGTAAATTCACTTCCCTTGTTCTGTGTAGCATCGTACAAGTTGGTCTTGCGGATTTCTCCGGTTCTCATATCCTGATACATCATCTCATTGTCAACCGGCAGATAAGAAGTAGTTCCCAGTGAGAATTTACCGAATTCCTTCACGCTACCGTCGCCCACATAAATAAACGGAGCCGACTGAGTGGCAAAAGAATATACCGGATGGCTGTTGCTGTAATGATACATGGCTGTCCATTCACCACGGCCACCGTGATAACGTCTGGTCAGCGCAAATTTATAGATCTGAGTACGGTCCTGGAAAGGAGTCGATTTGATTTTGAACGTTCCCGGGTCAAAGTCCTGATAGATGCTTCCGCTGTAGTACCAGTCCTTCGCAATTTCACCGTTCAGATTCAGTGAAAGTTCCTGCATACCGAAATGGTTGGTCTTGTAGTTCAACGTACCGTTGAATCCCTTTTGTCCCAACTGAGTGAAAGAGTTTACCGCATAACCGATGTTACCTGTTGTGATGGCAGTTTCAGAAATCTTCAGCAAGCCCACATGGCTCAGGCTGGCATCCGCACGCCACAGTGCATTCACACTATGAGGGTTGGTAGCATAAGTAACCGGAATACCATTTTCCAGTACATTCACATCGGCAGAAGGAAGACCAATCTGAATTTCACGAGGTCCGTTTGCACTTGCCGCATTCAACATTACGTTACGGTTGCCTTCTTCCTTATTAGTAGAAGCACCGTCTTTTGAGGATTTGTTTTCTTGTGCATTTACGTTCACACAAGCCAGGGCGAGCAGCAATACTGCAGCTCCCATACGATTTGAGATCTGTTTTTTGTAGGCCTTCATAGCATTAATTTAATTAATATGTCAGCATGAAAGTTTTTTGTTTGTTCACCACAAAAATAAGTGATTATCAGGCCTGACAACATTTAAAAATGTTACATCCTATAGCACTATTGTTACATGAAACATTATTCCCACAGGATGTAACATTTCTACAAAAAGGAGGGAGTTACTGCAGTCTGTACACTTTGAACGACTTCACAGTATACCCTTTCTCATCCGAGGTAAAACGCATCTTATTGTAAGGAAGCGAAGGGAACACCAGGTTAGTCATCACAAACTTTCCGTCTTCTCCAAAGGCTTCGATGCTTGAGCGGTCCACAAACAGGCGCAAGGTCAGTTCCTTGTCCGTATCTGCAGGAGCCACTGTCACTGCCGGGAAGTCTTTGCTGAAATCAACCGTTCCACTTTCACTCCGGTCCATCACAAACTGGCGGCGGGCCAGGTCGTAATACATGGAGACTTTCTCGCCTTTCTCGTTCAGAAGACAGAATGCAATCTTCGATGCCCCCTGATTCTGGATAACAAGTTCCACCTCATAAGCTCCTTTATTATCATCAAGCAGACTGGCCACCTCATACTCACCAGCCACATTAAACGACGGCTTGGAAACCTTCTCACCGCGTGCCTTCTTTACCTCAGGCGAAGGTGTACTCTTCAGATACAGCTCCTCTCCCACACGATAAAGCGTAAGGTCTCTCGCAATGGTATTGGCACTGCGGTACTGCCGGGTAGGCACATTATTGGCATACTGCCAATTGCTCATCCACCCCAGCGCCACACAACGTCCATCAGGCGCATTGTTCCAGGTCACCGTTGCATAATTGTCCTTTCCCCAGTCCATCCATTTGGTCAAGGTCGGCGACTCGTTCACAAACGTCTTTCCGTCGAATGAACCGACAAAATACTGGGCGGCACTACCCCCGAACGGTCCTCCGGGATTCAGGTTGCAGATCAGCACCCATTTCTTCTGACGGGTTCCTTCTACCGGAATTTCCACCAGGTCCGGACATTCCCATACTCCCCCATGAGCTCCCTGCATTGCTCCAAACTCACTCTCCTTCTTCCAGTCCTTCAGGTTCACAGAAGAATAGATTTCCATGTGCTGTCCTACAGCCAGCATCATCACCCAATGTTTGCCCGGAGCATACCAGAACACTTTCGGGTCGCGGAAATCTCTTTCGGAAGAAGTCAGGATAGGATTTCCCTCGTATTTTGTGAAAGTCTTACCGTTGTCTAAACTATACGCCATACTTTGAGACTGTACATCTCCCCACGGAGTGGATTTTGCTGATGTATAAAAAGCGACAACAGCTCCTTTTCCAAAACCTGCCGTATTCTCATGATCAACTACACATGAGCCACTGAAAATAGCTCCCCATGCGTCAGGTACAATGGCACTGCCTTCAAACTTCCAGTGCATCAGGTCGCTGCTGGTAGAATGTCCCCAGTGCATATTTCCCCAGACCGAACCGTAAGGATTATACTGAAAATACAAATGATACACCCCGTCTTTATAGAACATACCGTTCGGATCGTTCATCCAGCCATACGCAGGAGTATGATGATAAACCGGACGGAAACATTCCTTATTCGCCATATCAAATGAGTCGGACATTTTCAGTTCCTTCCAGCAGACAGCCGATTCGGGAACTCCCTGGATATCAACAGAAACATACTGTCCTTTGTAGGCAGACAATTCAAACGGCACATACGAATCAACCCTTTCCCTTGCAAGCCGGACATTCATGACCGTTCCCTTCTGCTCATTGTTCACTACAATGCAAATCTTGCCTTCCGGTGCATCATCCTGTATGGGAAGCAGCAGGTAATTCTCTGCCACATTCAAGGAAACAATATGCTGTTCACTGACCAGATGACGGACAGTCCACGAAGAATCGGCCTGTATTCCCATTGCCATACCCCAAAAAAGTCCACAAAGAGCGGCTTTTGCTATATATGTATTTTTTCTCATAATAATGATCTATTTAATGCATTCCATAATATGTTACTTTTCCCTGAAATTATTCATACCCTTTATTCTGAGTATACAATCCCGGAATATAATACATCTGATTATAAGGTATCGGGAAAAACTCATTCTTTTCGGGAGTGAAGTGAGCGTCTTTGTAATACTGACCGTAAGTCTGTCCGTCGTAGACGTCATGCTGTTCACTTGCAAAGTACGCATTCAGTGTCTCGGAAGCAATGCCCCAGCGGCGCAAGTCAAAGAAACGTCCGTTTTCCATAGCCAACTCCAGACGGCGTTCCCAACGCAGGCATTTACGTGCCACCTCTTTGGTAGTAAAGTAACCTTCCGGATAAAGTGCTATTTCGCACAAAGATTTTGCATAACTGATGTGCTTGTCAATGGACAAAGAGGCACGGCGGCGGATATCGTTGATAATAGTCAATGCTTCCGGCAACTGATTCAATTCAATCAGGGCCTCAGCGCGCATCAGCATCACATCCGTATAGCGGAACACGTAATCATTCATTGCAAAAGCCTGCCATGAACCGTTATAAGTCTCTCCCTCAGAACGCTGAGGTACTTCCTTCAGCGAAGTATAATAACCGTAAGTATTCGGTGTACGCGAATTGGCCTTAGTCATTGTATATTCAGCTTCGTATTTGTAAGGGAAAGTCGGCATACCTACTGTATGGAACAAACGGGGATCCCATTTCTGATTGTCCTGTTCCCCATTTACCGGGTAGTCAATCTGGTCATTATAATCATCAAACATCGGAAGTCCGTTCCGGGTCTTAAATGCATTCACCAGATTCTGTGAAGGCTTGTGGAAATCCCATCCGCAAGACCACATCTGCCAGCATCCGTTCAACATGTTCGACCAGTTGGCACGTCCGTACGTGGTATTATCATCTGCATAATCTGAACATTGAACAGCAAAAACAGATTCCTTGCTGTTTTTATAGGCAGGCAGGAAGATGTCACCGTAATCCTCCAGATAATCATAATCGGATGCTACCACATCATCTGTATAAGCCACCACCTTCTTCATATACTCCTGATTGATATGGCTCTCTCCGGTAGTAGCTTCATAACCGTCACCCCAGGCCAGTGTCAGGTAACATTTAGCCAGGTAGGCAGCTGCTGCAATCTTGTTGGCACGGCCATCTTCTCCGGGACCTTTCACCGGCAATACCCTGTAGGCTGCATCGAAGTCATCGATGACCTTCTGGAAGAGCTGTTCATAACTCAATGCCGTATTGCTGGTCTGCTCATGGGTATTATTTTCAACCACATTCTCATCAATCCAAGGCACCTGACGGAAGACACTCAGGAGCTTGAAATAAAAATGGCCTCTCAAGAAGCGTACTTCCGCGATACGCTGTGCTTTCGTTTCCTGTCCCAGACTATCTCCATTCCGTTCCAGAGAAATCAATGCCCGGTTGCAACGTGAAATGGCAGCATACAAACGATACCAGAGTTCGTCCATTTCACCAGGGGTAGTCGATGTCAGTGTAGTCCAGATATCAAATGCATGATAACCGGTATCCGTCGTACCCGAACCGCCTTTCAGACAGTCGTCCGAACTGATGTCTCCATAAGGGAACAAATTAAACGGATACGTATACCAACAGTCACCCAGCATGGCATAAACCGAAGTAACCATTTTTTCCGGTTCAGAAAAAGCCTGATCCTCATTCACCACCGCAGTCGGGTTATAATCCAAGAAATCATTGCAGCTTGCCAATGACAAACCTAAGGAACAAGCTGCCATCAATATATATTTTTTCATCATAACTTTTATTTTATTAGAAACCAATTTGTAAACCAAATGAAACTGAAGTTGCCAGCGGATAATTCCAGTTCGGATTTTCCGGATCAGGACAAGTAAGGCTCTTACTCTTGATTGTCAGCAGGTTCTGTCCTGAAACATAGACACGTGCACTGCTCATCTTGAACTTCGACAAAAGCTTGGCAGGAACAGTATATCCAACCTGAAGGTTACGCAATTTCATATACGAACCATTTTCCACGTAATAACTGGAAGCACGGCCTTCATCAGCAGTATTGTTGGTAGTCAGTGCCGGAATGGTAGAACTTGTATTATTGGTATTCCAAGCCCCCAGCAGACGATTTCCTTTATTGGAACCAGCATCGGTAATACTCCAGAAATCAGTCTGAGCCTTCTGATTATTATATACATCCTGGTCGTATACTCCCTGCCAGAACATGCTCAAGTCAAAGTTCTTGTAATTCAATGCGATGTTCAGACCGTATGAAAAAGCCGGAACCGGATTATAGATCCAATCCTGGTCATCCGAATTAATGACCCCATTATGGTCCAGGTCGGCATATTTCAGTCCACCGACACGTGCATTTGCCTGTCCCGAAGCATCCACTTCTGCCTGATTCTGGAAAAGACCTTCTACGATATATCCTACAGAAGAACCGTAAGGCATGCCCGATTCGACCAGATTTTCCTTGGAAGTGTGTGCATAAGAGCCAGTGGTAGTCGCCGGCAAATAAGTAACCTTGTTGCGGAAGAAATCCACATTGGCATTCACATCCAGTCCCAGTCCGCAAGCCAGCATCTTACGATAACCCAGACTGAATTCCATACCCCAGTTGCGCAAAGAAGGACCATTCAGCCAGGAAGCTCCTCCCTCTCCCAAAGCTCCAAGATAAGCCGGATTGATCAGCATATCATCCACATCCTTGATATAACCGTCGATGGTACCATACAGACTATTATTCAGGAAACTGAAATCAGTACCGATATTATACTGAGTGGCAGATTCCCACTTCAGATTCGGATTAGCGAGCTGGGTAGCACGGTATCCGGAAGGGAATGTACCAGAGCCCTGAAGATACAAGTCGTAAGCAGTAGAAGTGACACGGTCCAGTCCATAATCGGCCACATACAGTCCGAATTGTGCGTTATTGTCAATAGCCTGGTTACCGGTCTGTCCCCATGACAATCTCATCTTCCAGTCGTCCATCCATTTTATATTCAGCAGTTTGGAAAGTCGCACACCCAGTGTAGCGGCCGGGAAAGTACCCCAACGGTTACCTTTTCCGAAACGAGAGGAACCATCCTGTCGGATTGTAAACGATGCCAGGATAAAGTCATCGTAATTGTAATCTACCTTACCGAAGAAAGAAGCCAGTCTGTATCCCACCTTGGCCCCTGTATTTTTCATCACACCGGTTGCCGCATTAGGCCACATATAATCAATGTCTTCCAGTGCATAACCTTCTGAGTAAGCCGAAAAGTCAATAGAACTCTGTTTGGACAATTCAGCTCCAGCCAGAATACTAAAATCATGCTTGCCGGCTATCGTAAAACTATAATTGGCAGTATTCGACCATGTCCAGTTGACCTCATTCTTGTTCGACAAAGTGGTTTTAGCCACATCGTTGTTCACAATGTCTGAATGATAGGTATGCGTCATCGCATTAATAAATGAATTATAAAAATCCAGTCCGAAGTTTGAGCGGAACACAAATCCCTTGAAAGGCTTGATATCCACATAGGCATTTCCGAACAAACGCCAGTAGTTCAATTGATTATCCTTATTGTGATAAAGTTCACGCAGCGGATTCTGGCGGTCACTCATACCTCCCACCGGGCCCGAAAAAGTAGTACCGTCTTCTTCGTAAACAGGTACAGTAGGAGCCATTTTCAGTGCATTTTCCATCGGAGCACAATCGACCTGACTGGTATAAGTTACCGTAAAGTTCTCACCTACAGTAAGGTACTTGTTTACATTATACGATGAATTCATACGGGCAGAAATATTCTCAAAGTCTGTATATTTCAAGATACCGCTGTTCTTCTTATATCCCAGTGAAAACATGGTAGAATGTTTATCGTTGGCGTGAGAAAGAGAAAGATCGTAGTTCTGAGAAAATCCGACTCTCGAGATTTCGTCCAGCCAGTCGGTATCGGAATACCGCATGGTTTTCTTGCTATTGATATAACCGTCATACAAACCGTTTACGGTATAGTTTACGTATTGACTTGTACTTGGATTCCATACAGTAATAGGAGTACCCGAAGCAGCATTCAGGTTCAAGCCATAATTGCTGGCATAAGATACCGGATCCAGTCCGTCATTCAAGGCAGCCTGCGCCAGTGCAGTTGCATATTCTGATGAATTACAAACCTCCATCAATGACTGTGACGTGTAGAACTGTGCAGTCAGATTAGCAGAGAAATCCACCTTTACCTTGTCGGCCTTCTTACCTTTTTTAGTAGTAATGATAATCACACCGTTTGAGGCACGAGAACCGTAGATAGAAGCCGAAGCGGCATCCTTCAAGACCTGCATGCTCTCAATATCATTAGTATTCAATGAATTAAGAGACATGGTAGTAGGAACTCCATCAATTACATAAAGCGGGTCCTGTGAAGAGTTAAAAGAACCGATACCGCGGATACGTACCGTAGCAGTACCGCTCGGAGAACCGTTGCCCGTAATGGTCATACCTGCAACCTTTCCCTGCAGGGCACGCATCGGGTCTGTGTCAGAAGTCGTTTTCAAAGATTCCGTAGAAACTACGGCTACCGATCCTGTCAAATCAGCTTTACGCTGGGTAGTATATCCCGTTACCACCACTTCCTCAAGCATTTCAGAATCTTCCTCAAGCACGATATTCAGTAATGCCTTTGATTTTACAGTCTGGGATTTAAAACCTACATAAGAAATCGTAATTTCACTTCCGGATTTCACCGATAAAGTGAACCGGCCATCAAAGTCGGTAATCGTACCGTTTGTGGTACCCTTTTCCAATACTGTTGCTCCGATAATCGGTTCCCCGTCCGATTTGGAAGTAACAACTCCTTCAACCTGCAAACTTTGCGCTTGCAACACCATACACACCATTGTAAACAGGAGTGTAAGAAAGATGTTCTTTTTGTTGTTTTTCATTTACGCATTAATTTAAGTCCAACATTCATAATCTTCTCAACACTGCTTGAAAACAGCATTGCAAATGTACCATCCCACAACAAAAAGAGATATAAAAAATGTTTCATCCTCGGACAAGTATGTTGCATGTAACATTATTGTCCGAGAATGAAACATTCCTATAATGACTTCCTTCGCAAAAGGAGGTTATTCCTTATTAAATCGCTTTTTTCCACTGGCTACAATCAGATATACCCCCAGCAGAATCAGAGGAACACTCAGCCACTGGCCGATATTCAGGGTCATGTTCACCTCTTCTGCCACCTGAGGATTCTTCATGAACTCCAGTCCGAAGCGGGCACCGAAGAAAATAATCAGGGAAACACCGGTAATCAGTCCCACTCTTTTCTGCAAATGGAACTTGTGATACATGGTCCAGGATACCACCAGTGCCACCAGGCAGTAGAGCATTTCGTAAATCTGCGTAGGGTGACACGCCTGAGCTACCCCGTTCTGATTATACAGTTCCTGCCATTCACGCGAACGGATAAACTCAAATCCCCACGGCAAGGTAGTCGGGAAACCGAAAATCTCGGAATTCATCAGGTTACCGAAACGGATACACATGCAGACTACGGCCACCGCAGGTATCATCCGGTCGAACAGCCACCATACACTCTTTTTGGTAACCTTCTTGGAATACCATATCAACGCCAAGATCAAGGCGAATACCCCACCGTGGCTGGCCAGTCCACCTTTCCATATTTTCAGGATTTCTACCGGATGTGCTCCATAATAATCCCATTCATAAAACAGACAATGTCCCAGTCGGGCTCCGATTACACTACTTACAATACAGTAGATAAACAACTTGTCCGACCAGTCGTCGGGATACCCTTCTTTTTTCAGCAGACGGGATACCATTTCATAAGCCAGAATGAATCCCAGTCCCCACATCAGTCCGTACCAGCGGATTTCTATCGAACCTAAATGTACCAACACGGGATCTACATCCCAAACAATACTTGCTAATGCCATTTTCTATGTTTTTTATCGATTTGTCTTTTTATTATTGCAAAGGAATAAAAAAAAAGACTGTGCCCAAAAAGTTCAATATAAAAATATACCCGAGACATCCACTTTAACCGTAAGATACTGAAAAGAGTTACGTGATTCATTTTCTCACGGATGCATGTCTTTCTCCGAAAACACCTTTATGAGTGGAAGAAAAGATGGCGAGGAATTTTCAAGACATGGCGGGGAAAATAAAAAACATCGCCACGAAATGCGCAATACATAAAGAAGCGTTTCGACACCTATAATTATAGAGCACCGGATACACCACGGGAGAAAAATTTCGGATAGGACTAAAAAAAATCTTCCGGAAAGCCCTGAGGCCCGCCGGAAGATTTCGGATAAAAAAATTATATCAACAGCGATTAGTTACACCAGATGAGCAATCAGTTCCTCACGGTCGCCAGCCAGCAAGTCGATTACCGGCACTTCGATCATGGTATAGCATCCCGGTTGCTGACGCATAGAAGCACGGGCTACACAAACCAGTACCTGGGCAGTAAGCGCCGGGTTGTTGATCTTCATATCGAACTCGAACAACTGGTTGTGTGTCTTTCCGGATACACCCTTGCGTACCAGGTTTACTCCATGTCCCACATCGTTCAGGTCGTCTACACACGGAACCTGGATAACGTGAGTCTCGTCGTTTACAAAGTATGCATCGGCCTTGATGGCAGCCTCAACCGTCTTGAAGTCGGCACCTTCTTCCAGTTCTACATATACCATACGGCGGTGAATACCTGTACCAACCGGAATAGTCATTGACAGTGCATCCTTCACACCTGCAATGGCACGTACGGCAACCGAGTGTCCCATGCTGCGGCCCGGACCGAAGTTAGTATAAGTGATGCCTTTCGGAGCGATGGCTTCGAGCAAAGAACGTACCACTGAGTCACTTCCCGGATCCCATCCTGCAGCGATAATAGAAACCGCATTGTGTGCTTTGGCAGTCTCACCCAATGAACGGCGCAGGCTGGTAATCTGTGTGTGGATATCGAAGCTGTCAACGGTATTGATACCCAATGCCAGAATTTCCTTGGCATAAGCTTCTACGCTACGAGTCGGAGTAGCCAGAATTGCCACGTCTACATCCTGCAGTTCCTTGATATCTTTCACTACCGGATAGTCGGCCAGTTCTGCCGGCTTGTTTTCCGCACCATTACGACGGACGATACCTGCAATTTCAAAATCAGGAGCTGCTTCCAAAGCCTCCAGTGTAAACTTTCCAATGTTTCCGTAACCTACTACGGCTGCTCTAATCTTCTTCATATCTTTTAGGTTTTTATTTATTCAACTTTTACGGTTGCAAAAATACATAATTAGAATGATTACAAACAAGGAAAAAGGCCATGATTTTAATTTTATTCTGCCCCAACTTACAATTTATAACTTCCTTATGCTTATTTTTGCACCATTATTTATAATTTATCAGAAAAACATGATTGAATATATCAAAGGAGAACTTACAGAACTTACACCGGCCATGGCGGTGGTAGAATGCAGCGGCGTGGGCTACGGAATTTCCATTTCCCTGAACACCTATTCGGCCATTCAGGGAAAGAAAGAGGTCAAACTGTTCATCTACGAGGCCATACGGGAAGATGCACATATATTATATGGGTTTTCGAACAAACAGGAGCGGGAACTGTTCCTGCTGCTCATCAGTGTATCGGGTATCGGAGGAAATACGGCCCGCATGATTCTTTCGGCACTGACACCCTCGGAACTTTGCAACGTCATCAGCAGCGGAAACGACAAACTGCTGAAAACCGTAAAGGGTATCGGACTGAAGACGGCACAGCGTATCATTGTCGACCTGAAAGACAAGATCGGCCTGATCGGAATCGAGACAGGTCCTTTGTCTGCTGGCAGCAGCACTTCTGCCGCAATTCAATATTCAGAGGTATACGAAGAAGCCGTAGCCGCCCTGACCATGCTGGGATTTGCACAGGCACCTTCACAGAAGGTGGTATCATCCATCCTGAAAGAGGCACCGGATACCCCGGTAGAGAAAGTCATCAAGATGGCCTTGAAGATGCTGTAACGGCTTCCGTGATTTACTGCAGGAAGCTGCATCACAGGTACAGACACAAAAAAATCAGGAGAGGATCCTCTCCTGATTGATACGACAGACCGTCCGGTCTGAATATTTTCTGTTCTTTTATCTTGCACCCCTTGTTGCCCCGTCCTTAAGCGGGCTATCCGAAGCCGAAACCTTATTTTTCCTGAGCAAAACGCTTTGCCTGTTCTTCAATCAGGGCAGCGTCCTCAAAATAATTGATCTTCATGGCACGGCGAACCTCATCCATGGTCTGTGCCGCAGCCTCACGGGCTACCTCACAACCCTTCTTCAGGATTTCATACACCGCAGGAATGTCTTTTTCAAACTCTTTACGGCGTTCACGGATAGGGCTCAGTTCTTCCTGCATGATGGCAGCCAGGAATTTCTTCACCTTCATGTCACCCAGTCCCCCACGGGTATAATGACCTTTCAGTTCGTCCAGGTTAGGATATTCCGGCAAGTAGCGTTCAAAATGTTCCGGACGGCAGAAAGCATCCAGATAAGTAAACACGCAGTTGCCTTCCAGCTTACCCGGGTCGCTTACCTTGATATGGGTAGGATCGGTATACATGCTCTTCACCTTCTTTTCTACCTCATCGGCCGAATCCGACAGATAGATACAGTTGCCCAAAGACTTGCTCATCTTCGCCTTTCCGTCGGTTCCCGGCAAGCGCAGGCAGGCAGCATTGTCAGGCAGCAGGATTTCCGGCTCTACCAGTGTTTCTCCATAAATATGGTTGAAACGGCGGACAATCTCACGGGTCTGCTCGATCATCGGTTCCTGGTCTTCACCCACCGGTACGGTTGTAGCCTTGAACGCCGCAATGTCGGCAGCCTGGCTGATCGGGTAAGTAAAGAAGCCCACCGGAATGCTGGTCTCAAAGTTACGCATCTGGATTTCTGTCTTCACCGTCGGGTTACGCTGCAGACGGGAAACCGTTACGAGGTCCATGAAATAAAAACTCAGTTCGCACAGTTCCGGAATCTGCGACTGTATAAATATGGTAGATTTTGTCGGATCCAGACCTACAGATAGGTAATCCAAAGCCACTTCAATTACGTTCTGACGCACCTTTTCCGGATTGTCGATGTTGTCGGTCAGCGCCTGTCCGTCTGCCTCGAACACAAAAATCTTATCATAAAGTCCCGAATTCTGCAACTCCACACGGCGGCGCAACGAACCTACATAATGTCCGATATGCAACTTACCGGTAGGGCGGTCGCCGGTCAATATAATTTTCTCTTTCTTCATCGGTAAAATAGCTGTTTAATGATTATTTGCCGCCAAAGATAATATAAAAAACTGAAATGCCGACATTTAAAGATTGCCGAATACCATTTATTTATCATCCGCTTTTTAAATGAACCAATATGAACTTGATTACTAAAAAGGTAAATCGGATATTTGCTTCCAGAATTTTATCCAGACCGGAGATGTGGTCGGGCGATAATATGGAAAGCGTTTTTTGCTTTTATGCAGGGAATGCATCTGGATGCAGTAAATATAGAAAGACAAAGACGACCGCCTGATTCCTGATTAGTATCCTCTTGACATCACCCACAATACTCCAGCCCGAAACGATTAACCGCATGCAAGAATTTAAGTAAACAATAAAATAAATAGCCATGAAAATACCCGGATTATCATTTTCTCTTAAAAGAGCTGTCGGCATTACTGCCTTAAAACAAAAAGTAGCAAGAAAAACTGGAATACCCACTACCAAACAAGGACTGGAAAGAAAAGTTGGAGCAGCTGTCATCAAAGCAATATTTAAGAAATAACCGTACTCAATGACAATGATCTAATAAAGAATCGGTCCCAAAATCAACTGCAATGAAGAAACATAAGTTTATTATATTAGTAAGTTGCTTGATGGGAATCATTTCATTGGATTCCTGCAGTAACGGCAAATCTGGTGGGAAAAAATTCAATCCACAGCCAGAAGAATCAACCCTGACAGATGCAGAACGACAGGCAGCTATTGAAGCCAAACGTGCTTCACTGGCTGTAATTGACACAGCTACAGTCATCGGGAACGGTATTAAACTTACCATCATGACTCCTAATCCTGACCCCGAGAACTTTGTATCAGCACAGATGAGCAATGAGCTGGCAATAAGGATGTTGTCCGTAGCCTCCCGCAATGGAATCAGTGGAATGGGCGGAGACCCGTCATTTGTCTTTGCCGCAGGTATTACCGGAGCCGAGAAAAAACCGACAGGTACGGCACCTCAGAAAACCATGATTACATATAATGTTACCTTATATGTAGGCAACATACTTTCGGACGCAGTCTTTGGTACCACCTCCGTCAAGTTGGTCGGAGTGGGCGAGAACGAACGGCAGGCAGCAATGAATGCGGCAAGAGAACTCAATGACAACAGCAGTATCCAGCATATGTTAAGCCAGTCAGTTCAAAAAATCATTGACTATTACAATTCACATACCGACGAAATAAAGTCGCAGGTCAATGGATATCTTTCAAGGGGAAAGTACGACGAGGCCTATGCCATACTTCGCTCAGTTCCACAGGAAGCCACCGAGACATTCAAATATGCCCAGTCGCAATTGGAAAAAGTAGGTTCAAGAATGCTGGAGAAATACAGTACGGAAAATTTTGCCCGTCTTAAAGCTGCCATTGCTGCTTCTGAAGGGACCTACAATCCGGAAGCAGGAGCTTATCTGGCTATGATACCGGCCGGTTCCGCACAATATAATGAGGCTCAAAAAATATACGGAGATTATACAAAGCATTTAACTATCACCCAAGAACAGGAAAAGACTGCTGCACGTGAAATGGAAATGAAAAAAATGGAACTTGCAGCCAAAACTTCCAAGCAGATGTCTTCATCGGAGATGCGCAGAAGAATCGCTCTGGAAGATGCTCAGACCTCACCTTTCAGGATGTTATGGTACAAATTATGCTATGGCTTAGGGGATAAGGTGCCGGTAAATTATGATCCCGACGCTGAAAATACAACCGAATAACAGGGGCAAACGATTAACAGCCAGAAACCTCCTGGAGGTATCGGCATTATAATATGGGTCATTCGTGAATGACTCATATTTTATAAGAATAATTACTTAACAATATTAGATTATGAGAAGAAAAGTATTTTTTGCTGCGCTTTCGCTCTGTACCCTCACATGGGTATCCTGTGGAGGAGGCAGTAAAAGTAGCAGTAATCAACTTACGGCAGGGGCAGCTGACCACTCAGCTACCTATATGGAAGAGGATGTGAATGCAATCGACCAAGCCTTGCCGGTAATCATGGTATTGCCAAGCGACAGGGTACTTAAAGAATATCATTCCCTGAAAGAGACCAGTAACGGGGTAGAACGTAATTACCAGACCTACTTGCTGAGCAGTTCATCCAATAAAGCCCTGACTTCAGCCGTACAGAATGAATTCAATCAATTGGGATATCCTTTAAATGATCTGGAACAAACACTGAAACAACTGGCAAACCGTTCAGCGACCGATGAAGCCGACCAGCTGGCCAAAGATGCCAAGACGCTTCTGCTGGCTACTGCCAAACCGGATATCATAGCCGAACTTGATTACAAAACAGCGCTAGACCGCAAGACATTCAAGAAAACATTGGATTATACACTCACTTTCATGGATGCTTATACCAACAAGGTCATCAGTACAAAGACAGGCTCCAGCAATGACAGTGATTTCTCTAAGTCGTTAAAAGAACAGATGCCTTCCATCTCTAACGAATTGCAAAGATACTTTTCGGATATACTTACCCGAGGACGTGAAATATCTGTACGCATCACCGTAGAGAGTTCATCCAACATTAATTTACAGGACGAAAGTATAGAAGGACAGGTATATGCCAACTGGATAGACGATTATATGGATACACATACCGTTAAGGGTACTTACCGGCTTAATACGAATACCAAATATGAACTTGCGTACACCAATGTCCGTATCGCCACACTCAATGAGGACGGGACTCAGCATTCCGCTTATCAGTGGGGACGCGACTTTGCAAAAGCCATGCATAAAAAACTGGGGGTAAAAGTCAGCAACCTGTCACAAGGACTTGCCGACGTCCATCTGGTTATTACCGGCATGTAATCTTACACTGTGTAACTGATCTATATAACACCAACGGATATAATCATGAAGAAAACAATATTAACCATCTTTGCAATCCTCTGTGTCATTTCAATGATACAAGAATGCAGCTGTGGCGGTAAAAAGAATGACAATGCTGATCAGGGGCCTGCCACAATCAGGGAAGCAATCATTGCGAATGATTTTGAAGCATGTAACAGAATGCTTGAGGATTTGTACAACTATAAGGTTATTGGTAATGCTACTTTCGCAGGAACAAGCATGATCTACGACGAATATATTCCCCAAGCCATACAGGTGCTCAAAGCCGAAGCCTCCTATCTAATGGATATGCAGAGCCCTGATGCGGAAAGACTTTTCATGCTATGCTTTAATGATGTAAGTAGAAAACTGGGAGAATTCAGATATGGAGAAAAAAAGACAAAAGGTCCAGACTACAATAATGACCAGTATATGTCATGTGCGACTTCATTGAACGGATGCCTGATTACAATAATAAAAGAAGCCCTTATCAAAGATAATCTTTCGTTTGCGGAAAAGGTAGAAAAATTGGTATTGGTCAGCATCAAAGCAGATAAAAAAACGAACGGTACATTTGAAGAAGACGATTATACATACACATTTGACCGGTCTGCACAAAAAATGGCTAAAGAACTTATAAGGGATTATAAGAATTCACATTAAATGGAAGTATCCCAACCTGGCAGGCAAGGAAGCTGGAACAATAAGTATTCAAGCAAAAACATATGATAAGTTTAATTCATTGCAGCTTTTAAATGAACCAATATGAACTTGATTACTAAAAAGGTAAATCGGATATTTGCTTTTGAAATTAAAGCATCAAACATGTAGCATATGAAATCTTCCATCACAATAGACCGTGCATTCATGACAGCCAGAATCAATGCACTGGCGACAAAGAAAATATTCTGGTCGGAAGTGGATTTCCAGTTGGCCTTGGCCTGGGAAATCAAACAGACGCTTCCTGAGGCCGATATTTGTCTGGAGCGCCGGTACATGAATGATTCCGGCGAGCCGATGTACATCGATGTGTGTGTAACGTATCAAGGCAGACTGTATCCCATTGAGCTTAAATACAAAACCAGACAGGTAGAAATTCCGGATGCAGACAATCAGCTCATCAGCCTGAAAGCGCACGGTGCCTGTGACCTGGGACGATATGGTTTTCTGAAAGATATTGCACGCATCGAAAACCTGTCGAAAAAAGAAAATTTTGAAAGGGGATTTGCCATTATCCTGACCAATGACCCTCTGTATTATACAGCCAACCAGAGAAAGAGCGTTGATATTGAGTTCAAAATACATGAAGGAAAAACCGTGGGCCCCGGAACACTGGCCTGGAGGTCGGAAGCCGACTGGACCAAAGAATATCCGCCGCTTACTCTGTCGGGGACTTATACCTGTCACTGGTTTCCCTACGATTATCCGTATGACAAGTCGGGAGCTTTCAAAGTGCTTATATGTGAAATTGAACAGAAAAACTGATGCTTCAAAGGTAATGCAAGAAGGTATTACACGTCTTCTGCCCGCAGAAGTTTTACATGGAGATATGTGTTTGAGTATTTATCAGATTATCAATAACTAAAAAAAATAATATTATGGGACTTATCAACAATTTTCTAGACAGATTCAACAAAGCAGAATTTACTGTTTCTCCTAACAAGAAACTGAAGACCATTTCAAGTGAATTTAAAGAAGCATTCGGAGTTTCACTGGTATTTTACAAAGGCAACATCATTGCCGACAGTGATTTGACTCTCAATCAGTTGAATCAGAAAACCACCAAACAGGTCACTACTTCTGACGCAAGTCTGAAAATTACTGCCAACATGAAAGTAGGTGATGCTGAAAAACTGTTTGACAAGATATTTGGAGTAACCGTACAAATCAAGGACAAGAGTGCCAAGAAACTGGTTCCTAACGAAATCACAATCGGACAGGCAGCAAGAGAGGAATACAAGAAATAATATTCATCTGAAACAGTTATTAGAGCGAGATTGACTGAAAAGACTCTGACATGCCTTGAGGCAATCACGCTCTAATGACTAAATATCCAATCCATAATTCAATTTTAGCGATGAGTAAAGAATATTACAAGAAAAAACTGATAGACTTACGTGCCCAGATTGCCAAAGAAAGGGAAGCTAAGAAAAAAGACAATGCCAATTACGCAAAAAGTATCAAAATGGCCTCCCCTAATTCCAAGGTAATGTACAAAAAATTGAAAATAGACCGGGCAGCCTCCCATGACCGTAAGATTGAATCTCTGAAAAAAGAAATCGAACGGACACGTGCCTACCTCAAATCACTGTCATCCCGCTGATTGCAGTTGACTTAATTTAAAGAGACTGGGGTTCCACTAAAAAGACCTCCAAGAAAGACACATTATGACCACATTTCTTTATTTACTGGCCAACAAGGTATTCTTCTTCTTTAGCGCTTCCGTGCTTCTGGCCTACTTTGCTGTCGACAAATGCAGCTACACGTTATCAGACGAAAACGGAGACATTAATGCAATCGGTTACACAGTTATCAGTTGTGCATGCTTAATCTCCCTTATACTGGCTATTCTAATGGGAATATTTTCTTTTAAGTATTACCATGAAAACGTATCAAGAAGCGAAAAGTTTCATTCCAGCAACGTCTCGCTGCTGGGAGACAAAATCAAACATGCAATTACGACCACAATATTCGGTTTCCTGTCTTTCATGCTAACGATCATCAGTATCTGCATGTTTGCCTTATCGTCTTTTTAAGACTACAATCAACAAAAAAATTCATCGGATGAGAGTTCCTTTTGCCTTCACTTTCAGACCTCCCCTCCGATGAATTTCTTCTTTTACGGATATCCTCCTTAAGACACTATCCCAGGAAACGCATATCCAGGCAGATACCTGCCCAGCTTCCGTTAGCACTCGTGTACTACATATTTCAGGCGATTTCTTACCACTTCCAAGAACTTAGTGAATGCTCCCGGCTTACCGGAAACCATTACCGGCCAGTTTCTGCATATCAGGAATTTCGCATCTTGGAGCACCAGGCAATCTTCTTCGGTACGGTTACCAAAAAACTCGCATTTGCCCTTTTTCTCCATAATCTCACAATAGGTCTTGTATTCCATGAATACTGTATCCATATTCTTCTGAAAACTGAAAGCCGCCTTCAGTTCATCCAAAGTAAGACCTTCGTGCTGCGACATATAGTATTTTACGATATCATGTACCAGTTCCGCCTTTTTACTGTAAACCGTTCCGTTAAACTCATAATTGGAATAATCACGATTAATCTTGATTTTCCGGGGAGAATCAAATGCTTTCAGGTTGGTGACAGCTGAAAGTTCCATAACCGTTTCAATCACCTCACCCAATGCACTGTCATTATTAATCAGTTCCGATATCTTATTCAACAAACCTGAGACCTGAAATACCCGACTGCTCAGATAAGTTTCTTTCTGGCACATCCGGAAAACGATTTTCTCCCATTCTTCATCAAACTCCATGATAGCATCCAAGCTATCCTTTTCCTCCTCTGTCAAAGGACGCAGTTTCAATTTAGAGGCCACTTTCTCGTTCCAGTTCTTGAAATCCGGCTCTTCCTGCAACTGATTGTAAATATACGGATAGGCAATCTGCATACACACTAAGGCAAAGTTTAGCAGTTTGTTGTCATTCTGGCAATTAGCCCCCATCTTCTGATTTATGATTGAAATCAGCGACAAGGTATTGGTCAGTCGCTTCAATGACCGCGGATTGCTTCCCACTGACAAACGGGCAATTTCCGACAAATTTTCGGCCAGTGCCGTATCATCCAGTTCTTTTTCCGTAAAGAAATTGATAGCCTTCAAAGCATTGACCAAAAATACGTCTACATTGTAATTGGCCACAGGCATGGAAAACGGGAGCTGAATAATTTTATCAAAAAAAGACCGGAACTCACGCTCATTCTTATCCGTCAATTCCCCAAACTTCGGTTTAAGTCCCTTAATCACCACATCATAATCGATGGCAAGTACAAAAATACAGTTCTCCAAGTCAAAAATATTCTTCAGCAATTCCAGAATCTCCACTGCCACAGGGGGGTCAATCCGGTCCAGATCGTCTATATAGAAAATAAAACCTTTTCTATCGGGACGGTGTGCCAGCGCTTCCTGTACCAGTCCATTGATTTCCTCCTTCAGCCGCATCACATCCGAATGAGCCGAGCCGCCATCTTCTCCAAACAATTCATCTACCGCATCTCCGTCAATTCCCACCTGATTGGCTACAATCTTAGTGCCGACAGAGGCCATTTTCTTAAAGATTCCCCCTATTTTTTTCTTACTTTCATTCCACTTTCCTTCCGAGGGATTCAATGCCCCAATCTGGTTAATAATCCCCTCCAGTATACCGATAATGGCCTGTGAGGAAGTTTTCATTAAAGAATATTGCCATGTGTTGATCCATATCGGGAAAAACTGGGCCTGGTCACAATCGCACAGATTCCATCTCAGGAGATTCATCAAGGAAGTCTTACCACTTCCCCATTCTCCCTGCAATGCGATGGTAATAGGAGTTTCTGTCCACTTAATGTATTCTATCAGTGCATCCTGGTAGATTTTTATACCAAACAAATCCTCTTGGTCGTACTTCCGAGGAATATCAATAATGCTTGATTTCATATATAATATAAATAATTATCGTTCTACAAATAAACAACTTACAGCAAAATCCAGTGAATTATTCCGGAAAAGGCTGATTAAAAAAACAATCCGGAAAAATTGTTCATATTCCTGTCAGCCGCTACATATTACACCATACGGTTCCGGGTAGCCGCAGCCTCATAAACATAAAAATAGCGGCACAAAGAACTCCTTCTTTTACTGCCGCTATTTACAATTGTAGACATTATTTTCCTGCTGCTACCAGAGTAAGACTATTGTCTACCAACTTTGTATTATCCGGATTGGCCACCTGTACACCGATTCCGTACATTTCTGCAATCTTCTTTTCAAAATTACCTACACGAAGATTACCGCCAACTACCAGTGAACCTCCTTTTGCGTCCGCTGTACGAATAGAGGCCAAAGTTGCCTTTTCATCTGCATATGTCTTGCAAGCAGGAGTTGTATATACACGCAAAGTAGCACCAAAACATTTTTTAAAATTCTCTTTCAAACCTCTTACAGTCATCCGACCGTCAAGACTAAATTCTGCCATAATATTATAATTTAAATTACACGGTTCAAGAAGCTCTTTCAAAAACTTCCTTTATCTTCAATTCTTTTTGCAAATATTCATTTTTTCCTAAACTCAGTCAAGTTCACATTGGTTCAACTTTCTCCTGCCTGTACGGTTATCCCATTTCCGGATATCGGGACACAAAAGTCCGCTCGACCTCCAGATAAAACAGCCGTCAAAATCCCCCAAAAGAAAGACCCACTTTCTCCGTTTTTCTTGGAATAAAGCCTGTCAAAATCCTTTGTTTTCTTCAAAATAAATCGTTTCTTTGCAAAAGGGTTAGGTCATTTTAACCCTCTGATATGAAGAACCAATCAATCATAGATAAATCATGAAAAAAGAACTGAAAAAAGTCCTGGTTCTCGGATCAGGCGCACTGAAGATCGGACAGGCCGGCGAGTTCGACTATTCCGGTTCACAGGCTCTGAAGGCTTTGCGTGAAGAAGGAATACACTCTGTACTGGTCAATCCAAACATTGCAACCATACAGACTTCTGAAGGTATTGCCGACCAGGTTTACTTTCTTCCGGTAACTCCTTACTTCGTTACTGAAATTATCAAGAAGGAACGTCCGGACGGAATTTTGCTGGCATTCGGCGGACAGACTGCGCTGAACTGCGGTACCGAACTGTACCAGAAAGGCATTTTGAAAGAATATGGAGTAGAAGTGTTGGGTACTTCGGTAGAAGCCATCATGTATACAGAAGATAGAGATCTCTTCGTCAAGAAACTGGACGAAATCGAAATGAAAACTCCTGTCAGCCAGGCGGTAGAGAACATGGAAGATGCGCTGGCTGCGGCACGCCGCATCGGCTATCCGGTCATGATCCGCTCGGCTTATGCTCTGGGAGGTCTGGGAAGCGGTATCTGCCCGAACGAAGAAACATTCGTGGAACTGGCAGAAAGTGCTTTCACCTTCTCTCCGCAGATTCTGGTAGAAGAATCACTGAAAGGATGGAAGGAAATTGAATTTGAAGTAATCCGTGATGCCAACGACCACTGCTTCACGGTGGCCAGCATGGAAAACTTCGACCCGCTGGGTATCCACACCGGTGAATCAATCGTGGTAGCACCGACCTGCTCACTTACAGAGGCACAGGTTACCATGCTTCAGGAACTTTCAAAGAAATGTATCCGTCACCTGGGCATCGTAGGTGAATGTAATATCCAATATGCTTTCAACGCCGATACCAATGACTATCGTGTCATCGAGGTTAACGCACGATTGAGCCGTTCTTCTGCCCTGGCCTCCAAGGCTACCGGTTATCCTTTGGCTTTCGTAGCTGCCAAGATTGGTCTGGGATATACACTGGATGAAATCGGTGAGATGAATACACCTAACTCGGCTTACGTAGCTCCGTCACTGGACTACCTGATCTGTAAGATTCCTCGCTGGGACTTGACGAAGTTTGCCGGAGTATCACGCCGCATCGGCTCAAGCATGAAGTCGGTAGGTGAAATCATGTCTATCGGACGTACTTTCGAAGAAATCATACAGAAAGGCTTGCGTATGATCGGACAGGGCATGCACGGTTTTGTGGGCAATGACCACACCCGCTTCGAAAACCTGGACGACGAACTGGCCAACCCGACTGACCTGCGTATCTTTGCCATTGCTCAGGCACTGGAAGAAGGATACAGCATTGAACGGATTTTCGAACTGACCAAGATTGATCCGTGGTTTATCGGAAAACTGAAAAACATCGTAGACTACAAACAGAAACTGCAGGGATACAACAGCCTCGAAGAAATTCCGGCTGAAGTGATGCGGGAAGCAAAGGTAATGGGATTCTCTGATTTCCAGATTGCACGCTTCGTACTGAAACCGACCAGCGGAAACATGGAAAAGGAAAACCTGGCCGTACGTGCTTACCGTAAGAAACTGGGTATCCTGCCGGCTGTAAAACGTATCAATACAGTGGCTTCGGAACATCCTGACCTGACCAACTACCTGTATATGACTTATGCAGTGGAAGGTTATGATGTAAATTATTATAAGAATGAAAAATCGGTAGTCGTACTCGGATCGGGAGCCTATCGCATCGGTTCATCCGTTGAATTCGACTGGTGTTCGGTAAATGCTATCCAGACAGCCCGTAAACTGGGTTACAAGGCTATCATGATCAACTATAACCCGGAAACGGTATCTACCGACTATGATATGTGTGACCGCCTGTACTTTGATGAACTGTCATTCGAAAGAGTGCTGGATATCATCGACCTGGAACAGCCGCGCGGCGTCATCGTTTCGGTGGGTGGACAGATTCCGAACAACCTGGCCATGAAGCTGCACCGCCAGTCAGTGCCTATCCTGGGAACTTCTCCGATTTCCATCGACCGTGCGGAAAACCGCAACAAGTTCTCGGCAATGCTCGACCAGCTGGGTATCGACCAGCCTGCATGGCAGGAACTGACCAGCCTGGACGATGTAAAATCTTTCGTTGCCAAGGTAGGTTATCCGGTACTGGTACGTCCTTCGTATGTATTGAGTGGTGCTGCCATGAACGTATGCTACGACGAAGAAGAACTGACCCGCTTCCTGCAGATGGCCAGCGAGGTTTCCAAGGAATTCCCGGTTGTCGTTTCACAGTTCATGCAGGAAACCAAGGAAATTGAATTCGATGCGGTGGCACAGAATGGAGAAGTCATTGAATATGCCATTTCAGAACATATTGAATATGCCGGCGTACACTCTGGTGACGCAACTCTGGTATTCCCGGCACAGCAGATTTACTTCTCTACGGCACGTCAGATCAAGAAGATCAGCCGTCAGATTGCCAAAGAACTGAACATCTCAGGTCCGTTCAACATCCAGTTCCTGGCACGGAAGAACGAAGTGAAGGTAATCGAATGTAACCTGCGCGCATCACGCAGCTTCCCGTTTGTATCTAAGGTACTGAAACGCAACTTCATCGAAACAGCTACCCGCATCATGCTGGATGCTCCGTTCAGCCAGCCGGACAAATCGGCCTTCGATATTGACCGTATCGGTGTGAAAGCTTCTCAGTTCTCATTTGCGCGTCTGCAGAATGCCGACCCGGTACTGGGTGTCGACATGTCTTCAACCGGTGAGGTAGGCTGTCTGGGAGACGACTTCAACGAAGCCCTGCTGAATGCCCTGATTGCTACCGGATACAAGATTCCGCAGCAGTCGGTACTGCTTTCTTCAGGAGCTACCAAGTCGAAAGTCGACCTGCTGGATGCCAGCCATATGCTGAGCAAGAAGGGTTATCATATCTATGCTACGGCAGGTACTGCTACCTTCCTGAACTCACACGGCATTCCGACTACTCCGGTATTCTGGCCGGATGAACGTCCGAATGCAGAGAACAACGTGATGAAGATGATTGCAGAACATAAGTTCGACCTGATTGTCAACATTCCGAAGAATCATACCAAGAGAGAACTGACCAACGGATACCGTATCCGCCGCGGAGCCATCGACCATAACATTCCGTTGATGACCAACGCACGACTGGCTAAGGCCTTCATTGAAGCCTTCTGCCAGATGAAGCAGGAAGATATCCAGATCAAGAGCTGGCAGGAATATAAGTAAAAACTAATTTCTTCCATACTTTTTAAGCCCTCCCGGAGTTTGCCTTTCTGGCAAACTTCCGGGAGTTTTCTTTTTCCAGGAAGCGGACTTTCAGTTGTACGCCCCAAACAAAAACGGTTGTCCTGTATGGGAAATTCCGCGACAAATGTATCTTTGCAGACAGATTAACCTAAAAACCCTTTCACTTATGATGATTTATATATCCTGTGCCAAGACCATGGCTTCACGCAGCAAACTGGCGGTTCCCTTTACTACCCAACCGGCTTTTCAGGCGGAAGCGGAACAGATTGCCCTGAGCATGTCGCAGTTTCCGGCAGAAGAACTGGGCAAACTGCTGCACATCAATGCCAAGCTGGCGGCAGAGAATTATTTCCGGTACCACAACTTCTTTTCGGAAGACAATCACGGACTGCCGGCCCTGCATGCCTATACCGGAATTGTATTCAAGCGTATCAATGCCAAGGACTTTACCGAAGACGATCTGACCTATGCACAGGATCACTTGCGGATTTCCTCTTTCCTGTACGGGCTGGTACGTCCGCTGGACCTCATCCGGAACTATCGTCTGGAGGGAAGCGTGAAACTGCCGGAAAAAGGCGGAATAACCTTGTTCGATTACTGGAAGCCGATAATGACCGATTATTTCATCCAGGAAATAAAGAAACAGGGAGGACTGCTGGTCAACCTGGCCAGTGCGGAAATGAAGGACCTGCTGGACTGGAAGCGTGTCTGCAGTGAGGTGAAAGTCGTTACGCCCGAATTTCAGGTGTACAAGAACGGCAAGCCTGCCACGGTAGTCATTTACGCCAAAATGTGCCGGGGAGAAATGACCCGTTTCCTGTTGAAAAACCGGATAACGGATACGGAAGCCCTCAAGGCTTTCGAATGGGAGGGCTTTGCGTTCAACGAAAAAGAGAGCGACGAGCACCGGTTGGTATTCACTCTTTTCTAGGAAGTTTTTCCTAGGGAGTTCTCGCACGATTACCAGAGACATCACATCACCCTCCTGAATAAACTGAAAGGGCGCCCCGTTACGTATTCGGAGCGCCCTTTCGGCTTGTATCTGACGGTGATGACAACTGCATCACCTACTTTATTCCCTACCTCCTCGGAATGTCTACCGACGACTCTTTCTGGCCTTTCAGGTGTTCAGAGAAGAAGTCCACCATGCGCCAGTAGAAATATTCATCCATGTTTCCGAATCCGTGACGCTGACCCGGCAGGAAGAGCATTTCAAAACGCTTGTTGGCACGGATCAGGGCATCTACCACCCGGATAGTATTGGCAGGATGCACGTTATTGTCGATGTCGCCATGAACCAGCATCAGGTGTCCCTTCAACTGACGGACGATACTCGGGTTGGTCGCAATGCGGTAAGCAAACGTAGTATCTCCCTTTGCAGAGACTACTTCCTTCACTCCATGGTGGGTTTCACTCCACCAACGGTTGTAAATCCGGTTGTCGTGATTACCGGCACAAGATACGGCTGCCTTATAGAAATCGGGGTACTGGCAAATAGCCGCCGTCGACATAAAGCCTCCGCCCGAATGACCGTGGATGCCTACCCGATTGATATCGATAAACTTATAACGGGCTGCCAGCTGCTCTACAGCGGCCTTGTGGTCGGCCAACGGATAATCCCGCAGGTTTCCGTACCCGTAATTGTGATACCATTTCGAACGGCTGGGGTGTCCACCACGCTGACCGACCGATATGACGATAAAGCCAGCCTGGGCCAGACGGTCGGTACGCACGCTCATCCGTGTGAAAGGATAGTACACAGCCTCAACCTGAGGTCCGGGATATACATAATCGATGATCGGATATACCTTCGTAGAATCGAAGTTAAACGGCTTGTACATTACCCCATACAGGTCCGTTACTCCGTCGGCAGCCTTCACCTTGAAGAGTTCAGGGAACTGATATCCTGCAGCCATCAGCTGAGAGAAGTCGCTCTCCTGAATGGTCATGACCTTGCGGCCGTTGCGGTCAATCAGGTCGGCACAAGGTATCGTGTTGACTCTGGAGAAATTATCCACCATAAAGCGGGCCTCATCGTCCACTGCTACCTGATGGAAGAAGTCTCCCTTTGTCAGCAGCTTCAGTCCGCTGCCATCGGCATTTACCCGATACAGATGTTCGTAATAAGGATTCTCACCCTCTTCACGGCCGTTGGCAAGGAAATAAATGGTACGGGAAGCCTCGTCTACCTTCAGGACTTTTTCCACATGCCAGGGGCCTTTGGTAATCCGGTTCTTCAGATTTCCTTTTTCATCATACAGGTACAGATGTGCCCAGCCGTCGCGCTCGCTCCACTGGATGAACTCCTTTCCACCGTTGAACACGTGAATCGGACGGGTTTCCTGATACGTATTCATCCGCTCTTTTACCACCGGTACGATCGAGTCTTCTCCAATGGTATAAGTGCAGACATCAATACGGTGCAAGTCGCGGCTGCTCCGGGTCAGGTAAAAACGGTTATTGTCGCCCTGCCATACTGCCGGAAGGAATTCCGCATCCCGCTGTTTCTGCTGATAAGGTCTTGCCTCCAGTCCCAAAGACTGATTTTTCCAGGCTGCCACCTTGATTTCCTTACGCGTATTGGAGGTCATGTCAAACACATACAGATGTTCTTCCGGAGCGTCCATTTCTCCCGGCATCTGATACTTATAGGTTTCCAGAGTAGGACGTGGGGAAGCAATCGAATTAATCACCCACAAAGGCTTCACCTTACGGTCATCGGAAACAATGGTCACAAAGTGACGTGAGTCGGGCGACCAGTATCCCCATGCCTTTCTGCGTTTGCCATTGCAAAGGGTATCGGTATTCAGAATACTGTAAGGAATGCCGTAGCCGAAATCGGGAGTACCGTCGGTAGTGAGCTGAACCTCGACAATGGTACTGTCTTTCTCATCCTTCTGTGCCTTGCGGTAATCTTCCATGCTCATCCGATACAGGTTGCAGTCCTTGGCATATACCACGCTCTTCATATCCGGAGAAACAGAAGCCCAGTCCAGACGTTTCGGTTCCTTTTCGGCATCCTTCAGATGAGTCAGTTTACGGGTGTTGAAATCATAGCTGAAATAAAACATTTCCTTTTCCCCCGGCTTTACCTTCTCACCCTTCTTTTCAGGTTTCGCATCACGGGTAGAACGGATTTCAAAAGTAAATGTATGTCCGTCTTCCTTGGCTTTCAGGTTCAATAAAGGCAGATGCTGGGCATCAAAAGGGTCCTGTACGATTTCTGACAATTGAGAAGCCAGTTCGTCACGGTCAAACAACAACTCTTTCCGTGCCGCAGCCGGATCTACGACATACCAGAACACACCTTCACTGGTTTTATACATATACCAGAAACGATTTCCCTGCTGGAACCAATGAGGATCGACAGCGGTGGAAAACAACATTGTTTTCAGTTTTTCCCCTGTAAATTTTTCAGCCTGCAGATATTCAGGCAACCGTTCCTGGGCACCGGCCGATACAGTATGGCCCATTCCGGCAACCAGTGCAGCCAAGAACAAGAATTTCTTAAATTTCATAAACTCACTATTTAAATGAAAAAAATTAACGACTGCAAACATACAGAAAATCATTTAAACTCCCTTTAACAAAAAGGAGATAAAACCGAAAAAATCCTCCTGCCTATCCATCCGTACTCGAACGTACAAGGATTTCAGGCAGAAGGATTTTAACAACCTTATTCTAGAAACAGAGCATTATGCTACAGTCTGTCTATAATTACTTTCAGGCATTTTCCTTTCGTACATCTTCAATATACTCTTCCCACAGTTGCTTAATATCAAACTGTTCGCCCAGGATATAATGCACTGCTTTTTCCAAAGACCATTCAGAACCCATGCTCTTGATTGTCACGGTCAGTTTACGCAGGAAGTCTCCGTCGTAATATCTGAGCCATGCCATAAAGTATCCGGAAGTACCGTAAGGCAATTGCCATACATAAGGACAAGGAGTATTTCCCGACTTTCGGTTCTCGTCATAATACGGTCCGGCGTTCAAGGCAGTAGAAATACGTGCCTGAGCAGTTACGCCGCCACATGCCGTACGGACTGCATCGGCCATACCTTCGATACAAGAGGGCTGGTTGCTGTTGACAGCTCCCGTAGCCTGTACCAGGTGAACAAACTCATGCAGCAATACGCCACGGATTTCGAAAGTAGCTTCCGGTCCGGAGATAGCTCCAGAAGCAATCTGATCCAGATACTGGGCACTCATTCTCATCAACGGTCCTTCGCTGTCGCCGGATACATAAGCCACGGCTCCATCGAAATCCATCGGTCCGAGGATACATTTCAGCCATTTTACCGGCTGTGTACCTGCATCATCGGTAGAGTAATAGAGGGATGAAAGCACCGTAACCAGGATATTGGAATAATATTCCTCCTGGGCCTGTTCATCTTTGCCAACGATACCGTAATAAGTATCTTTTGCCTGTTCCGATACATTCGCCTCAGTCACAAATTTAAAGGTCGGATATTTCATGGTACTGAAATGGCTGGTAGCCGGTACCTTGCGCAATGCCAGATCGCTGACAGATGCCCATTCACTTACCTCTTCTTTGTCGCCCTTATCCCACAAGCAACGATAAGTTACACTTTCAGGTTTGTTAGTGACTACGGTAAATCCATCATAAGTAGACGCAAAATTAGGATTCACAAACATCTTCACTGTTTTATTGCCCCCACTCAGTGTCTGGAATGAAACCTCCACACCTTTATACACATCCGGATTGGGTGCTACCTTCCAGGTGATTTTCAACTCATTCAGACCTTCATCAAAGACAGCCGACCGCGCCTCAGGAGTCGTACCTGTAACCAGCTGCACCCCGGGAGGCAATTCACCAAAAACCTGTCCACCGTTATTGACACAAGAGGTCAGAGCCATTATACCGCCAAACAGTACATAACCTATTTTTTTGAAAAACTTTCTATCCATATCATTTTCGTTTTAATATTGAACACACTGTTTTACAGAGCCGCTTTAGGCCAATAAATAAACTGGTCTGAAGAAACACTCAACATCAATATCGGAGAATCTTTAGCTTCACCGTCTCGTACTACAATATGATTCTGCTCAATCAGGAAGTTATACAGCGTAGGATAATTAGAAGAGATTACCTTGATATCGCTTCCGTATCCAGCTTCCAGATCACCCGGCAAATGTAAAATATCCGTGCCATCCACAGGGAATACACCAGCCACCCGGTTGTACTTGATAAAGTAGTAATTATCATAATAGGCAACGATAGCTCCCCATGAACCGTTCCATTCCAGAATCTTACCCGGAATCTTATCATAATCTGCCTTCAGGTCATCAGTAAGAATCAGTTCCGCTCCCTTGAATTCAGCAGTACCCGTCTTAGACAACCAGTCTTTCATTGACAAAGCCGTACCGTCCTTGTCTACTGAAATATTCTTCACGAGTTTCAGGTCGGCATCGCCATCCATTCCGATAAGAGTCACATCCTGTGTCTCCTCATTATACTGTATACCTGAAATGGCTGCATTGCCTACGCTAAACGGAGACTCCCATACATATTTGTCGGCACCGTCCTTAGTCAGCAGGTTCGTTACACGGACTACCTTCTTGGCATCCTTATTGAAACCTACGAAATAGATAGAAGTATCATCCATGTAATAATAAGCCATGAAATTACCGGCCTGACGACGAATCACTCCCATATTCCAGCCGGCAGTTCTGATATCTTTCATCAACGCATCGGCCACCTCATCGATTTCACTCTGTGATGCAGTAATCATTTTATAGGATTTTCCGGTTTCAGCACCTGTACAGGCAATTGTACCATCGGTTACTTCTCCAATAACCAATGTTTCATCGCCGAAATACTTGATATCAGAATCAGACAGGTTGAATTCCAACTGCTTGTTTTCATTCACCGTAATCTTATATTCCCCTTCTTTCTGTGCCGGATACAATGTAGACTTGGTCACATAAGTACCAGCCTCTACATCGAATATGAAATACACACTCAGTTCATCGTTCTCATCGGTTGTTCCGGTGATTTTCCATCCCCCGTTCCATACTGAAGACAACACATTCTCAAAGTCTGTCACCAGCTTCACATTCTCATCCTCTTCTCCCTGGTCGGGCTTACCGCTCAAATCCGTTCCCGGATACACCAGTTCCAAAGGATCACTATACCAGTCGCAACTGGAAACCGTTCCGGCCAATATCAGTACCAGAAATACATATCGCAATAGTGTTTTCATAATTTTCAGCTTTAATTAAAAACATTTGAATTACCATCCCGGATTCTGTATCAGAGAAGGAGTTTTCGCAATCTCGTTCGAGTTGATCGGGAAGAAATAATCTCTGTAAGTTACCCGTCTCGGTGCCAGCTGTTTGCCTTCGAAACGTACCATCTTGTATTTTCTGCCATTAAGAGAAATCTTTCCGTTATCATCCAGAACCGGCTGCATACCATGAATGTAGTGCTGCGTCTGAGGATATTCTCCTTCCGTCTCAAACCATTGCTGTGCACGGGTTTCTTCCGGCATGGCCAGATAGCGTGTTTCCTTTTCCAGTTCGGCAGGATCGGTCATGATACCTTTATAGCGCACTGTAAAGAAGCGGTTATTTTCGAAGAACAATTCCACGCGGCGTTCACGGTTGATGTATTCGCGGCGTACCTCCTTGTCTGTATCGAATTCGGCAGGCACATTCTTCATGAACGAACGGTTACGGATCTGATTCAGCATATCCTTCATGATATTCACGTCACCGTCTGTTTCATTCAGCGCTTCCGCATAAATCAGCATGATTTCCGGCAGACGGATCAGCGGGAAGTGTTTAGCATAAGCCGAAGAACTGGTCGTCCAGTCATTGTCAATGAATTTACGCAAAGCATAGCCGGTACGGGTATTACGGGTATCACGAACTGTTGAATTTACCAGCTGGTCATCTCCACTGGCTGTGTTATACTCCTTACCCATCAGTACAGTTCCCAGGTAAACGATATCACGGTAGAAACGCGGGTCACGGTTTACATAAGGATTCGCATCGTCATACAAGTTTTTCTTTTTCGCATCCCAGATACTCCAGCCACAATCTCCGGTCTGATCGATAATCTCATACTGGTCAACCTGTTCCTGAGTAGGCTGGTTACGGGTCTGTCCGCTTCCGTAGCTGTACGGAATGTTATCCTGAATCCAGCGTGCATCCTTACCTGTCAGCAAAGTCAGGATAGACTCCTTGTTGTAGAAATCATTATCCTTGAACATTTCTTCCAGACGTTTATACACTTTGTTTCCCGAATTTTCCACGAAGTCCTTTTCGGTATATTTCTGATACAGCGAATAACGCTTGATACCACCATTAGCCAGTTCAATCACTGCCTGAGCTGCATCACGGGCCTTTTCCCAACGGGTCTTGTCGTATACCTTATATTCAGCGGCTCCCGCTCTAGTATCGTGATCACCCAAAGGAGACTGTCCGTTAATACCTCCATTATAAAGCGGCTGTGCAGCAATCCAGCGCACGATAGCCTTCACGGCAAGACACGCACCTCTGTCAATACGGTTGAACTCCTCACCTTCCTGCATCACCGGCAGACGCTTTGCAGCCTCATCCAGGTCATGGCAGATTTTCTCTACACTGGTATGTACCGATTCGCGAACCGCATATTCAGCCGGGTCTTCATCCAGGCCGAACAATCTGTCGGCATACACCATTTCACCGTGCCAGCGCAAAATCATATAATGATAATAAGCACGGAAGAAATAAGTCTCACCGATACGGCGTTCCAGAAGTCCCGGTTTTGACGGATGGTCTGGAGTATGATATTCCTCTACTCCTTCAATAATCTTATTGGCCTTACGGATAGACTGGTACCAGATCCACCACCAGCCGAACAATCCACCTCCGATGCTTCCAATCATACCCGGCTGAGAGCTCAGCTCACCGTTCAGAATCTTATAAGGCGCATCACTGTCGGCCTTGTTGTACTCCAGCTCATCACAGATTGTACCAATATTATGACTGTAAAGTAAATTCAATCCCGGACTGTTTGTATACATATCCGAATACAACTGAGTAACCAGCTGGTTCACCTTATCGAAACGGGCAAATACCTCTGATTCCTGCAACTTACCGTCGTCTTCGCGTTCCAAGAAGTCAGAACATGAGATTGGAGTCAAACTAAAAAGGCCAATCCCCACATATATCGCTATTTTACTAAACAACTTCATAATTCAATTTTTTAAAATGTAACGTTTACACCAAAATTATAAACCTTCTGTATCGGGTACCATGAACCGTCACCGTCGCCGGTTTCAGGGTCCATATTCACATCACCCAGTTTATCCAATGTCAACAAGTTCATACCCTGTACATAGAAACGAACCTGCTGCAGATGTGCTTTCTGAATCCATTTCTGAGGCAGAGAATAACCGATTTCGATATTCTTCAGACGAATATAAGAAGAATCATACAGGAAGAGGCTGCTCGATGCATTCTTGTTATTAGGATGACTGTTCAGGTGCAGTGCCGGGTACTTGGCATCCGGATTCTCCGGAGTCCATGAATCCAGGTGCATACCTTTCACCTTACCCATATTGTTGCCCTGTGCACCCATTACCGGGAAATCAAATACAGCCGGTCCCGACAATTGCAGAGAAGAAAGGGCAGCTCCCTGGAACAACAGGCTCAGGTCCCAACCTTTATATGAGAATCCCATCGGCAAACCAAACTGCAGTTCCGGAATTTTCGGATTACCCATCGGTTTCAAGTCGTGCTGGTCATCAATCTTTCCATCGTTGTTCAAGTCTTTGTACACCACATCACCCGGGCCCAGTTTTCCCCAAGGCTGATATCCGAAGCCATCATTCATGGCATTCAGACGGTCAGCCTCAGCCTGATCGGCTACAAAATGGTCAACCTCATATACGAAGTGTTCTCCTACACGGCATCCGGTTCTTCTCATCCAAGGTACCTCACGCTCGATTTCCATCATTTCCAATATCTTGTTGCGTGCAAATCCGGCATTGAAGCGTACATAATATGAGAAGTTACGTCCGATACGGTCATTCCATCCCAGTTCGAGATCCACACCCCGGTTAATTACTGTTCCCGCATTTACATAAGAAGAAGTCTTTCCCAGTACGTCAGGAATACCAACTACGTCACTACCACCCGTATTGGTAATGATGTCCCATCTTCTTTCATAGAAAGCATCCACCGACAATGACAGACGGTTATTCAACAAGCGCATATCGATACCGGCATTGTACTTGATACCACGTTCCCAGGTCAGGTCCGGGTTAGCCAGGTTACCTTCGGTAAGTCCACCGCCCATTCCCTGGTTATAATTCGGTCCCAATGCCCAGTTACTTCCATTCGTTCCATCGTAATACTGTACATACAAGAAACGTCCGATACCCTGGTCATTTCCGACCCAACCCACTGAACCACGGAATTTCAGGTGATCGAGCCATGACTTGGCACCCTGCATGAATGACTCTTCTGTAGGAATCCATCCAATAGAGAAAGAAGGGAATACACCATACCGGTGTGCCTTGCTGAAGTTTTCAGAACCATTGATACCCACATTGGCCTCAAACAAATACTTATTGGCGTAATCATAAGTGGCACGTGCCGCAAAACCCTGATAACGGTAAGCTACCTCATTACCAATGTTTCGCTGTGAACGGTTCATCATCAACATACCACTTACGTTATGATTGCCGAAACTGCGCTGATAATCCAGTTTCGCCTGCATATACATTCTGGAATTGGCAGAGAAAGCCGTATACGCATTCTTCTTGGTCTTGTCTACCGTAAACTTATCAATCGCAGGAGTATAAGCTCCACTGTACCGGACCTGTTCCGGATCCGAATAAATACCCAGTCCGCCGGTCGGATAGAAAGTCGCATAACCACCATACGATTCATTGTTGGCCACCTCACGATCCATAGAACGGTCAATCATATGTCCCTCTTCCACGTCGTAAGAAAACATACCTTCCACCTTCAATCCCTTGGTGATGAAATCCAGCTTATGTCCGATCACAAAGTTTCCCTGGAAATTAATCTTATGAGTAGTCTTGTATCCCATGTAAGCTATTTCACCCAAAATATTCTTGGTATACTGGTTATTACCGAAAAGCAATCCGTTCGGATGATCCATGTAATAATTTTCATTTGCCGGATGCCCGTTTCTTTCAAGCACCACCGGATAAATAGGAGGAGTCGTATTGGCTGTAAAGATGATATTGCCTGAACCGCCACCAGATTCATTGGTATCCGTAATCTGTCCACCGATATTCACGCTGACATAGAAATTATCCGTGATATCGATATCCAGATTCGTACGCAAGTTATAACGGTTATATCCACCATTGGTACTGTATCCGTCATTCAGTTCCGAATAACGATAGTTACCGTCCTGATTAAAATAACCGATCATGGCAAAATAGCGGATACGGTCACCGCCACCTCGCAATGACAAAGTATAATTCTGCTGCAAAGCCGGACGGAATGCAAAATCGAACATATCAATATTATATCCCAATCCATCCGTATTATCACCTTTAGCCCGTTCCCAGTTGCTGATCATCTCATCCGAGAACAGACGAGACTGTACGCCCGGATCGTTTTCCCAACCCGGATTATCGTTCTTCAAGGCCTGGTTATACAGTCTGGCATAATCGGCCGATCCCAGGTAATCCGGGAAAGACACCGGAGTAGCAATACCGGCCTGTGCCTTGAATTCCACCGACGGCTTAGACTGTGCAGTACCCTTCTTGGTAGTCACAATGATTACACCATTCGCACCACGGATACCGTATACGGCTGTAGCAGAAGCATCCTTCAAGATACTGAATGTCTCAATTTCGTTCGGGTCCAGACTGGACAAGCTGCGTTCTACTCCATCCACAATGATAATCGGAGACTGCGCTCCTCCGTTATAAGAAGACAAACCCCGGACAGCAAATGAAGCCACGTCCTTACCCGGCTCACCACCGCCAAACTGAGTAACGGTAAGTCCCGGCATACGTCCCGCAAGCGCATTGGTGATATTGGCACTCGGGCTCTGAGACAGTTCCTTTACATTGACAGAAGCTACCGCACCCGTCAGTGTCGCCTTCTTCTGCGAACCGAAACCAACTACAACCACTTCCTGCAAGGTTTTAGAATCTTCCACCAGAACCACCTTCACCTCTTTACGGCCTTTCAAAGGTACATCCTGAGAAGTATAACCGATAAAAGAAACCGTCAGTACGGCGTCTGCATAAGGCACAGACAATGAAAAATATCCGTTCAAGTCAGTAATCGTTCCTGTATTGGTTCCTTTTACCATAATATTGGCCCCGATAACAGGAAGTCCACTTTCATCAAGAACCGTTCCTTTAATCGAAATACCTTTTGATTGCTCCGCAATTTCCGTTTCTAACATAGGCTTCTCCGCCCACATCGGCAATGAAAATGCATACGCAAATGCACAGGAGTACAAAATTCGCATGTACCTCCTTTGATTTTTGTTTGAGTTTTTCATAAAAAGTTATATTATGGTTAATAAAGTGTTGACTTATACATTAATGTCTTTCCCGGCATCGAAAGCGAAGGAGGTATCGCCTTTGCAGAAACAGCCCGTTTGTAATTCGGCTTATCACTCATTACGAAATGCAGTTCCACTCCGTCACTCACCTGAGAATACGGCAAATACGACTTGTCGTATTTCTTACCATTGACATACAATTCCTTTACATACACATTGTCTTTCGACCAGTTCTCGGTAGTCATCTTTATCTTCTTTCCGTTGCTCAGCGTAATCTCCAGCGCTTCCACACAAGGAGAACCGATGTTGTATACGTTGCTCGACGGAGCCACCGGATACATACCCAGACAGTTGAACATATACCATGCCGACATCTGGCCACAGTCGTCATTACCACTTAACGATCCCGGTTCATTACCATAAAAACGGTCGGCAATCTCACGCACCCAATACTGACATTTCCAGGGCTGTCCCAGATAATTATACAGATAAGCCACATGATGACAAGGCTCATTGCCGTGCCAGTACCCGCCGATACGTCCCTGAATATCGTGAGCACCCGGTATGTCATCCGGCAACTCTACAGTGAACAAATCGTCCAGGTGCTTCTGGAATGCCTTTTTGCCAATCAGATTCATGTATCCCTGCACATCATGAGGCACATACCACGTATACTGTATGGTAAAACCTTCGGTAATATCACCCCATCCGTTCACCGAACCCGGTCCCTGATAAGCCACCGGAGTAAACGGAGTACGCCAGTTGCCCTTACTGTCACGTCCACGCATATACTTCGTTTCCGGATCCACCAGCGTCTGGTACGACAGCGAACGGTTCAGGAAATACTGATAATCATCCATCTTTCCCAAAGCCTTTGCAGCCTGTGCGATACAGAAATCATCATAAGCATATTCCAGCGTCTTGGATACCGATTCCGCCTCTTTGTCAAAAGGAACAAATCCCATGGCCCGATATTCCGGAAGACAGTCAAAGTTCTCATTCATTGCCGTTGTTTTCATGGCTTCGAATGCACGTTCATAATCAAATCCCTTCACTCCCTTCACAATCATATCTGCCAGTACAGAGACCGCATGATAACCGATCATGCACCACGTCTCATTTCCATAGAAAGACCATATCGGCAACATTTTCTCCACGCTCTTGTCGTAATGAGCCAGCATCGAATTGGCAATGTCCGCATTCACATCCTGATGCACCAGGTTGAACCACGGGTGAAGGGCCCGGTAAGTATCCCACAACGAGAAAGTCGTATAGTTGGTAAAACCTTCCGCCTTCTCAATATTCTTGTCCAGTCCACGGAACTGTCCGTCTGCATCCTGGAAGATAAACGGATGCAATGCTGCATGATAAGCAGAAGTATAGAACGTTTCCTTCGTCTTATTATCTGCCGTCAGCTGATATTTGCTCAACTCCTGTTCCCATGCCTGCACTCCCTTCTCTCTCAGTCCGTCAAAAGTCTGTCCGTCGAGTTCCACCATATTTTTTGCCGCCCCGGCCGTACTCACCGCCGATACAGCTACCTTAACCGTTACTGTTTCATTCTTTTCTGTATGGAAAGAGAGACAAGCCATCAGGTTCTTGCCCCATGCCTCATATGAACTTCTGAAGCGGGAAGTATTGTAAATCACCGGCTTCTTGTCCTGCATGAAACGTAAGGTCTCCCATTTCTTTGAGAAAACAGCCTTGAAATACACATGACGTTCCGGTCCCCATCCCTTTACCAGCTTATAACCGGTAAGAGTAGAATCATTCTCCATGCGCAAGTTCGACCATTCACAGTGCTGCCACAAAGTATGATTCATGTCAATCATGATGAAGGCCGAATCCGATGCCGGATAAGTAAAACGGAACATCCCGCTCCGCAGTCCGGCTGTCATTTCCGCCTTTACTCCATAATCCAGCAGATCCACCGCATAATAATTGGGAGAAGCCCATTCGCGGTCGTGCGAATAGCGCGAACGATAACCTTCCTGCGGTGCCTCACGCGTACCCGGATCCAGTTTCATGGTTCCAGTTCCCGGAATGAACAAGAAATCACCCAGGTCAGGAATACCCGTACCACTCAGGTGAGTCAGGCTGAATCCCAACAGCGAAGTATGATTATACTTGTATCCGGCAGCCGCATCATAAAAGTGCGCATCCGTATCCGGACTGATCTGAATGCCCCCAAACGGAATCTGAGCTCCCGGATAGACATTACCGTATCCATCGGTTCCCACCAGAGGATTCACCAAATCCGTCAGTTTCTCGGCATGCATGTTTGCCGAAAACATACATGCACATAAAGCCAGCGCCTGTACTATCCTGTTCATTTTTATTCCTCTTTATTTTCGACTTTATTCTCTACCTGCAAATCACCTACCGCAATCTGGTATTCATTCCACAGTTCATCAATATCATACTGCTCGCCCAGCGCATATTTCACAGCACCGTTGAACGACCAGGGAATCACCTCCAGCGTACTCCGGTTGAATTTCCGGAGAAAATCCGGATTTTTGTTGTCCTTCAGCCAGGCAAAGAAATATCCGGCCGTACGGTAGCCGTCCATGTAATTACCTCCTTTAGGACGAGCATCCGGAGTAAAACCTCCATTGACTACTCTCACCGCATCGGCCATACCTTCAATGAAGGCCCACACCACACGGTTGGTTCCGTAACTGCCGATACCCTGAGGTTCCAACTGATAAGCATGTGTCAGCTCGTGCAGCAGCACCCCTCTCGTCTCGAAAAACAACTTAGCCGTATCATTGGCAGCAAACGACCGTTCAATATGACGGGTACTGTAGAAAATGGAAATAATGCCGTTTCCGCCTCCCTTGGCAGATACCCCATCCGTATCCTGCAGCGAATAATACAGCGTATCCACAGGAACTATGCTGTCGGAAGGAGAATAATACAACGTAGACAATACCGTACGTGCCTGTTCGGCGATATACGATTTCGGATCGGTTACGATACGATGATAGATTTTAGAACCTTCAGTCTCCGGAGCCTGGTCATCAAAGACAATGTGACCCACCGGATAATTTTCCCAAGACGATGCCTGTGCGTTGTCTCCTTCTGCCTGTTTATTACTTCCACAAGCCGAGAAAGACACTACTCCCAACAATATTCCTGCAATAAGACAATGTGTTTTCATTTTCGATTATTTTTTAATACCAGTTGTTAACGAATAAGGTTTTGCAATCATTTTCTGTCCGCGTTTCTTATTGGGAGTATCTCCCATCTTATATTCCCAGACTCCCCCTTTCAGCAAGTCATCATGGGTTACATACAGTTTGTCATACAACTTGCCGTTGATGTACAATGCCTGAACGTAACGGTTCTTGTCGCTGACTTCCGGAGCCTTTATCTCAAGCATGTTTCCATTGGGCAAGCGATATTTCACCTCACGGAAGTACGGAGCTCCCAGCACATACTGATCCGTACCCGGACATACCGGATAGAATCCCATTACACTGAACATATACCAGGCCGACATCTGTCCGCAATCGTCGTTTCCGCTCAAGCCGTCGATATCATTCCGGTACATACGGTTCAGGATTTCGCGTACCCAATACTGTGTTTTCCACGGCTGTGAAGTCCAGGCATACAAATAAGGAATGTGGTGGCTCGGTTCATTTCCGTGTACATATCCTCCCAGCAATCCCTCTTCGGTGATGTCTTCATTCTTCTCATAATATTTTGCAGGAAGATGCATTTCAAACAGTTCATCTATTTTCCGGATAAATGCCTTATCTCCCCCCATCAGGTCCTTCAGTCCCATTACATCGTGAGGCACATGGAACGAAAAATTCCAGGAGTTACCTTCAATAAAGCCTTCTCCGTGCGTCTGCAACGGATCAAAATCCTTCTTGAAACTACCGTCACTGTATCTCGGACGTACAAATCCCAGTTTTTCATCGAAAATCTTCCGGTAATTCAAAGCCCGCTGATAATACTGGTCGGCCACTTCCTGCTCACCCAACTTCAAGGCCGTCTGATACACCGTCCAGTCGTCGTAAGCAAACTCAAGTGTAGACGACATGGCTGTGACACTCTTGTCGAAAGGAATGTAGCCCAACTTCTTATAATCGTCCAGATGGTCGTAGTAGTCCACATTCGAAGTCTCTACCATCGCCTTTAAGGCATCTTTTCCATCCGCACAGATTCCCTTGGCAATGGCATCTGCCAACACCGAAGTCGCATGATATCCGCTCATGCACCAGTTTTCATTCCCCATCAGACTCCATACCGGCAACATCTTATGCACACTCTGCTGCTGATGCTTGATCATGGAGGCAACCATATCCGCATTCTCCTTCGGTGCCACCACGTTCAGGAACGGATGTTCGGCACGGTAAGTATCCCACAAAGAAAAGATGGTATAATTGGTAAAGTTCTCCGCATGATGGATGTTGTGGTCCAGTCCCCGATAAGCCCCGTCCACGTCCATGTATACAGAAGGATTAATCATGGTATGATACAAAGACGTATAAAACATCTCCTTCTGATCCTCGGTACCGTCAATCTCGAAGGCATGAAGTTTTTCCTCCCAGCTGCGGGAAGCCTCGCGAACCAGACAGTCGAAATCCTTTCCTTCCGTTTCAGCCTTCAGGTTCTTCAACGCCCCTTCCGTGCTGACTCCCGACAATGCAACCTTGATCACCAGTTCCGGGTTTGCCGATGTATCAAATTCGAAATAAGACACGATGGAACGTCCCGAGATTTCCGGGAAATTCTCATCAAGTTTAAAGCGGCGCCAGAATCCTGAATACTGCACCTTCTTTTTGTCCACATATCCGTAATGAGTAACCGGCTGTGAGAAAGAGATGGCAAAATAAGTATAATTGGTCCGTGCCCAACCGTTCGTAATCCGATATCCGGTCAGCAAAGTATCATTCTCCACCCGAAGATTTGCCCAAAGCACCTTGCCGTCGTAATTATAAATACCGTGAGATAAATCCAGAATAATTCGTCCATCCGCATCTTTCGGATAAGTATATTTGTGCACACCGGTACGCGGAGTGGCTGTCAGCTGAGCCTTAATCTGATAATCATCCAGCATCACCTCGTAATATCCGGCAGCTGTATGCTCCGTACTGTGACTGAAACGAGAGCGATATCCTTCGCCCGGTACACCGGCCCTGCCGGGATTCAGTTTCAGTTCTCCTACCGTAGGCATGATCAGGATATCCCCCAAATCGGAATGGCCGGTTCCGCTCAAATGCGTATGACTGAAACCTACAATGGTACTGTCGGAATACTGATATCCGGCACAGTACTTGTACACATCTTTCTGATATTCTCCATTTACATTATGAGGAATGGTATCCGTATCCGGACTGAGCTGAATCAAGCCAAACGGCACACAAGCTCCCGGGAAAGTATGTCCCATACTGTTTGTTCCGATAATGGGATTTACATATTCCACTACATTTCTTTCCGCCCACAAAGGAAATACGGTCATTGCTCCAAGGCAAGCACATAGTATTTTTCTTAACATATTCAAGGTTTTAATGTTTTTCATCCATTTTCACAAAGATAAAGACTTCGGTTTCTTTAACATTCCTTATAAAAGACATTCGGCCATTACTGCAGAAAAACGTCTGAAAAAAGAATAAACAGCAAAAACAGGACAAATATTACACCTGAATATCAGAATATTACAAATATACAGTACAAATAGAGAACACCGTAAAAGAAGAAATTCAGAACACTTTCTGCAAATCAAGAACAAGGAAAACCTTGGGCAGGACACCCCTTATCCGGCAAAATCTTCCGATGGAAATGCCGGAATATATACCTCAATCCACCTACCCCTATTTCACCAGCGACGCACCTTTCCGTCCCCGGGACTATTGGTTGCCCGAGGATTTCATGTCACGGTAACTCTTGGGAGTCATGCCAAACCGTTGAGAAAACTCCTTGTAGAAATAAGGACGACTGGAAATGCCCACTTCCTCTATGACCTCCTGAATGGAGAGATCGGTTTCCGCCAGAAGATGAGCCGCCCTTTCCATCTTGTATTTTTTAATGAAATCACTGGGAGTAATCCCCGAAAGTTCCTTAAACTTCCGGTAGAACTGCCGGGAACTCATGTGCATCTTTTCAGATAAGAAAGTCGAGCCAAGATCGTCATTTGCCAGATGTTCATCCAGCACCTCCAGCAACCGTCTGACAAATTCCACCTGTTCATCCGTACTGCAGTGAGGAAAATCATCCGCCCATTGTCCCAAAGGCATCGCATTCACCTCTCCTTTTTCGGGGAAAGCAGCCTCCTTCGACAGGGCCCATGCTGCAATAAAGTGCTGGAATACCCGTTTACGGTAAAGATAATAGCCTACCCCTGCCAAGATTCCCAGTCCCAGCAACAGCAAGACCATATGAAAAGTTGCAGAATGATACCAGAACGGAATGATCCGGACTTTTATCGTCAGTTCCTTGTAGATAGAATCAAATACGTCTTTTTTATACCTTACCCTGAAAAGGTATTCTCCTGGCGGAACGTACCGGCAAACGGCTTCGTTCTCTTTGGAGAACAATGACCAGCGGGAGTCGTATCCTTCCAGAATATACGAATACTCAATGTCAGGAACCGCATAATCCAGGGCGGCAAACTGCAGGGCAAACGTATTCTGGGCCTCATCCAGAGTAATGACCGAATCTTCCTCCGAATAAAAATCGGTCAGATTAACCCATTTACCGTCTATTCTCAGCGACCTCAGGACCAGATCGGCATAATACTCCGACAGGGGTAAGGTATCCCTGAAATACAACAAACCGTTCACTCCGCCCAGGAAGATGTTTCCCGTATAAGGACATCTGTAATAGCTGTCATCACTGAACTCTCCCACTTCTATGCCTTTGCTGTAATAATAGGTATACGAACCCTTGCTCACCGGATCGTACTTAATCAGCCCTTTATTGGTTCCCAGCCAAAGGATACCGGAGTCATCTTTCACAATTCCATGAATCATGTCATTGAATAATCCCTGCTCCCTTCCGATGTATTCAGCATGGAAATTTCCATTTTCCATCATCTCTATCGATACCAGTCCGGCAATCGTTCCCACAAAAAAACGGTTTTCATCGTAAGGATACATGCAGAGTACATCATCTACAGCCTTTCCCAATATCTTATATAAAGAATACACCTGATACTCACCGGTCTTCATAGAAAAACGAACCAGTCCCTGCCCACGGCTTCCCAACCACAGCACAGAGTCTCCCTGTGCCACCATTGAAGAAAATCCGAGCAACTCCCGCTGATGATAATAAAAACGGAACTTCCTGTTTCTGACTGCCCGAAGGCGGCCATTCTCTTCCTTCACCCTCAGTTTGACCAGTCCCAAACCATTGGTCGCCAGCCAGACAGCCGAGTCCTTGCTCTCATATAAATCATGAACCTCAACCGATTTTCCCCGCAACGAGTTAGCTACCGGCAATAACCGGTCGTGCTGATAAGAATAATAATACAGCGTTGAATCGAGCATGCCTACCCAGAAATCCTCTCCGTACCGCTGTTTTTTCAGCATAAAAGCCTGAAAGAAACTGGCCCCGCGCGAATAGTCCTCCAAGGCACACCGGGTATTCGGGTTATATACCACAATCCCCTCAGCGTCCTCCCGGCCCTCATAAGAAGGAATACGGATCAGTCCGTCCCCCTTGGTACCCACCCAAAGAGTTCCCATCTTATCCGTCATGATTCCTCGCACCTGTCCGTTGATAGACGAAGACAACTTATCAAATATCAGGTTGGTAACCAATGAGTTTTCCTTAGTCAGCTTGACAATGCCGTTACCATCCGTTCCCAGCCACAAGATTTCCTGCTTATGGTCCACAAACGAAGAGAACACCCGGAGATCCGCCCGCAAGAACTCCTCCGCATACTGCTCAGAAGCAGTCAGACGCAAGATACCCCCGTTATGAAGCGTAATCAATATATCATCATAAAACGGAAAGATATCAAAGAAACGTCCGTATCTCTGCAGCAGTCCCCCCACATTCCGGATATACAGCTTCGACTTATTACGCACATCATACAGATACAGATCGTTGGCATCATCCATGAAAATGAACGTACCCTGATGTGCAAACGAATGCATGATCGGATGATTGTGCAGCAGAAGAGAAGAAACCGACTGATGCACCTTAGTAGAATCCGAGGCAAACGAACTGACCGAATACCGGTAAATCCGGTTGCTCCGTACCGGGATAAAATTCAGGGCCCCCGACGCATCCACATAGGCACAATGATTCAGGGCCCCCATCTCCATATCGAGGGTAAACGCCTTGATAAAACGATGGTGGAACGTATTGTAATAATAAATATTCTTGCTGCCCAGAATCCACGAGTTTCCTTTTTCATTGGAATAAACCATGGTATCCTCATCCGGGAAAGAATAATTTTCAGAAACAGTCAGCGAATCACAGGAAAACAGGTTGATACCGGAAAAGCTTTGCACCCAAAGTCCCTTTTCGCCCGCCACCTGCAAATTGGAAATAATGTTGTTGTCCAGGGTTTTTCCCCTCGAAAAATCAGTTCTGTAGACCTCAATGTGCTTTCCGTCATAACAGTTCAGTCCGTCATACGTACCAAACCACATCAAGCCCTGACTATCCTGACAAATACTGAGAACCGCACTGTTGGAAAGCCCCTGCTGATAATTAATCTCAAAGGAAGTATAAGGATTCGAAAACGCCCCGATGCAACTCATGCACAGGCTCATTATTCCGAATAACAAGACTTTTAGGTTCCAGTATCGTATCATAGTACAGAAAATTATAAAGAAGAACGTTCATGAAAATGATTCACCTTCATAAACGTTCTTCCCTCAGTTAAAACAAGAATCTCAACACATCATTGAAGTTGGCCAGAATGAGCAGTGCAAACAATAAAAACATACCGACCATCTGTGCATACTCCAAGAACTTGTCGCTCGGTTTGCGGCGAGCCACAATCTCATACAACAAGAACAACACATGTCCACCGTCCAGTGCCGGAATAGGCAGGATGTTCATGAAAGCCAGGATAATTGACAGGAACGCCGTCATTTCCCAGAAACGCTGCCAGTCCCATACCTTAGGGAAGATGCTGCCGATGGCAGCAAATCCACCTACACTCTTGGCTCCTTCCTTCGTGAAGACATACTTCATGTCGTTCACATATCCCTTCAAGGTATTCACACCCAGCGTAACTCCGGCCGGGAACGATTCAAAGAAACCATAAGAAAGTGTAGTCACCGGATAAGACGGCATGGCGGCAATAGCGCCGACTACAAATTTATCATTGGTGGTAATCTCCACAGTATCACGAACCCCGGCACGAGAATAAACCAGATTGAACGAAGCTGAAGTCTGTTCCTTCAGCTCAGCCTGCGTACGGATCTTTCCCAGTTCCTCCATAAAACTGTTCCACGAATTCAGGGAAGTTCCGTTGACCGCCAGCAGCGAGTCGCCCTTCTGGATACCTGCCTTGGCAAAAGCCCCTTCAGGCAAGACCGAATCAATCACGTTCGGACAGAAAGTAGCTACAAAAATCGGATCTTCCTTCGCCACATCCAGCAGACTCAGTTCCGGCATCAGGATCGTCTTTTCCTCACCGTTACGAATCACGGTCACCTCCTTTGCCTCCACCATGCTGCGCAGCATGTCCATGTTGAAACGCTCCAACGGCTCTCCGTCCGCACTCTTCAGAATATCCCCATCCTGGAATCCGATTTTCTGTGCCGTCTCATTGAACTTCATACCATACGACATGTCCTTCAGTGCGATGTACGAATCTCCCCATTTATACAGAATCATGGAATAAATGAACAGAGCCAGCAGGAAGTTCATCAATACACCGCCAATCATCACCAGCAAGCGCTGCCATGCCGGTTTCGAGCGGAATTCCCAGTCCTGCGGCGGCAACTTCATCTGCTCGGTATCCATCGACTCATCGATCATTCCCGAAATCTTGCAGTAGCCTCCCAGCGGCAGCCAGCCCACACCATATTCCGTATCACTGTTCTTCGGTTTATATTTGAAAAGTGAGAACCAAGGGTCAAAGAAGATATAAAATTTCTCCACTCGAATCTTGAATAATCGGGCAAAGAAAAAGTGTCCTCCCTCATGAATGATTACCAGTAACGACAGACTGAGAATCAGCTGAAGGGCACGAATCAAAAACGTTTCCATGTACTATTTTGCCTATTTTTTTAAGTTAATATTTAATTGTTTACTTCATGTTATTAATCACCATCTCAGCTGCGATACGCCGGGTTTCCGCATCCGTAGACACATAATCCTCGTAAGTCGGCGTCTGGATAAACGGCACACGCTGCATTGACTTCTCTATCACCTCACTCATTCCCAGGAACGAGATCTGGTCTTTCAGGAAGGCCGCTACCACCACCTCATTCGCCGCATTGACAATACAAGGCATGTTACCCCCCTGGTTCAGCGCTTCATAAGCCAGTGCCAGGTTGCGGAAACGCTGTGTATCAGGCGCCTCGAAAGTCAGGCTGTTGCATTTCAGGAAATCCAGCCGGTCGAATGACGAACGTACCCGGTTCGGATAGGAAAACGCATACTGAATGGGCAGACGCATATCGGGCACTCCCAGCTGTGCCTTCACCGCTCCGTCTTCAAATTCCACCATCGAATGAATGACCGACTGCGGATGAACCACCACCTCAATCTGCTTAGGCTGCAGTCCGAAGAGCCACTTGGCCTCTATCACCTCGAATCCCTTGTTCATCATCGAAGCCGAGTCGACGGTAATCTTGGCGCCCATGCTCCAGTTCGGATGCTTCAACGCCTGTTCCTTGGTCACCTTCTGCAGCTGCTCCATGGTAAATGTCCGGAAAGGACCTCCCGAAGCCGTCAGAATGATCTTCTCCAGCGGATTGTTCACTTCCAGACACTGGAAGATAGCCGAATGCTCGGAATCCACCGGCAAAATCGGAGTCCGGTACTGACTGGCCAGCGCATTGACCAGTTCACCGGCAACCACCATCGTTTCCTTATTGGCCAGCGCAATTACCTTCCCGGCCCGAATCGCATTCATGGTCGGACGCAGTCCTGCATATCCCACCATCGCTGTCAGTACGATATCAATGGGACCCGATTCCACAATCTGGCAGATTGCCTCCATACCGGCATACACCTTCACCGGCAAATCCGACAAAGCCTCTTTCAGCTGCGGATACTTGTCTTCGTTGGCAATCACCACCGCCTCAGGCCGAAATTTACGTGCCTGCTCAATCAGCAGTTCCACCCGGTTGTTTGCCGTCAGTACATAAGCCTCATACAAATCCGGATGCTCCTCAATCACCTGCAAGGCCTGAGTTCCAATAGAACCGGTAGAGCCTAATATTGCGATCTGTTTCTTCATAATCTCTATCAAAAAACCACATATTTTTCAGGATTCATCGGAATCCCCTTATGCCAAAGCTCAAAATGCAAGTGCGGCTGTTCCTCCTCCGCGCCCAGTTTTCCGATCAGCGCAATCACTTCTCCCCCCTTTACCTTATCGCCTACCTGCTTCATCAAACTTCCGCAATGTTTATAAATTGTCAAAAAATCCTGCGAGTGCTGGACCTGAATCACATATCCGTCTTCCGCAGTATAAGAAGCAAAGACAACCGTACCGTCCAATGCAGACAGAATGCTTTCATTCGGATCGGCGGTCAGATCCAGTCCCCAATGTTTCTCCTGCGGGTAAAACTCCCGGGTCATCAGTCCCCGTACCGGACGGTAGAAAATCAGTCCCGCCGCATCACGGGCACCCGTTACCGCAGTCAGGTTATACCTTTCCTTCGCTTCATAACGGTCACGAAAATTCTTCTCCTCTTCCGAACGCGCCATCAGTTCCTCAGCCCTCAGAGCAGTCAGCGAATCGACCGACTTCACCGAGTCGGCCTTGATCTGTCCGCTCAGAATATCCCGGATATTCATCATATACAGATTCTGTCGCTCCAGAGCCGCCTGCAGCGAATCGGCGCGCAGCGCATTTGTCACCACCTGCGAGCGCACCTCACTGTTCATATACCCGGGCAAATAATTCCGCAAGGGAGTAAAGATGATGATTACCGCAGCAATCAGGAAAATAACCGTACAGGCCGACAACAAGACAGAAAGTCCGTTCAGTTTGGAGACATGAATTCCCACTACCTCTTCCAAGGTATTCTCATTGATAATCGTCAGTTTATACTTAAACTTGATATTATTCCAAAAAGCCTTACGTCCTTTCTTTCTCATTACCCTACCTTAATTAACGGTCCATACACACTGTCAGTCAAGCAGACCTTCCGGAATCTCGACTGTCAGCACCCTATTTTTCTTATCCAAATCCAGAATAAACTCCTCGTGTGCAGGCAACAGCAGTTCCTCTCCCTCTTTCTCTATCACAAACAGCACGTTCATCGTCGCATCATCCACATCCACAATCTCTCCCAGCGCTCCGTGACGTACGTCATTCACCTGAAATCCCACAAAGAAATTCCACGAGGTAATCTCATCCTGTTCATCCATGTATTTTTTCGGGAAGTAAACCTCCACGTTGGTAAACATCTTCGCACGTTCCGCCGTATCTATTCCCTCGAACTTGACCAGCGCCACATTATCCGACTTGAACCTGTATTCTTCCCAGAAGAAAGGGACCAATATACCGTCCATCATTAATATCAGGTAATCACAATCCTCCACACGGTCAAAGATATCATCGGTAAAGGAAAACGAAACCTCCCCCTTCACTCCATGCGGTTTATTGATGACCCCTATCTTGAATACCTCTTCTTTTTTTATCATATTTTATCCGATACGCGTTATACGGGCTCCCAAAGCCGTCAATCGTTGTTCTATATTCTGATAGCCACGGTCGATCTGTTCAATGTTATGAATACGGCTGATACCATCTGCACCCAGGGCTGCAATCAGCAGGGCGATTCCCGCACGGATATCAGGAGAAGTCATGTTTCCTCCTCTCAGGCGGAAGTTATGGTCATGTCCGATAACCACCGCACGGTGCGGGTCGCACAGAATGATCTGGGCTCCCATGTCAATCAGCTTATCCACGAAGAACAGGCGGCTTTCAAACATTTTCTGATGTATCAGCACACTTCCCTTGGCCTGCGTAGCCACCACCAGCATCACACTCAGCAAGTCCGGTGTCAGTCCCGGCCAGGGCGCGTCCGCAATCGTCATGATCGAACCGTCGATAAAGGATTCGATTTCATAATGATCCTGCTGCGGTACAAAGATATCATCTCCCCGCTGCTCCAGACGGATTCCCAGACGGCGGAAACTGTCGGGAATAATACCCAGGTTCTGATACGATACATTCTTGATGGTAATCTCACTGGACGTCATGGCTGCCATTCCGATAAAACTGCCCACCTCAATCATATCCGGAAGAATCCGGTGCTCACAACCCTTCAGGCTGCTCACTCCCTCGATGGTCAGCAAGTTGGACGCAATACCCGAAATCCGGGCACCCATGCTGTTCAGCATCTTACACAACTGCTGCAGGTAAGGTTCACACGCCGCGTTGTAAATGGTCGTCGTACCTTCTGCCAGCACTGCCGCCATTACGATGTTCGCCGTACCGGTTACCGAAGCCTCATCCAGCAACATGTACGCCCCCTTCAATTTGTCGGCATAAATACGGAACACGCCCGAAGCCGCATCAAAATCGAAAGAAGCCCCCAGTTTCTGTATACCCAGGAAATGCGTATCCAGACGGCGGCGGCCAATCTTATCTCCTCCAGGTTTGGCTATCATTGCCTGCCCGAAACGGGCGATCAGCGGACCGACCAGCATCACTGATCCTCTCAGCTTGGAGCAGCGTGTCAGAAACTCCTCGCTCTCCAGGTACGCCAAGTTCACTTCATCGGCCTGGAACGTATAGGTATCCACTCCCACTTTAGAAACCTTCACCCCCATATCCCTCAGCAACTGAATCAGGTTGTTTACATCCAGGATATTCGGGATATTACTGATTGTCACCGCTTCGTCGGTCAACAATGTGGCACATAAAATCTGCAAGACCTCGTTCTTCGCTCCCTGAGGAAGAATCTCACCCTGCAACCTGTGTCCGCCTTCGATTACAAATGAAGCCATAAAACCTTAGATTTAAGAGTTAATATTTTCTTTTCTGCTGATTCTGATTATTGTTTGCCTGACGACGGCGTGGCACGAACGTGCGCTGCTCCACCAGTTTCAGGTCTTCGGCAGAGAGACGAATCTTTCCACCCGTCAGCTCGCACAGGTCGTCCAGTATCTTCTGGTCTTCCACACTGTCCTTGTTCCAGTTCAGATAATCCCGCTTCATATGATTGGCAATCATTCTCAGCAGGCGCAGCTTATCATCCCCTTCGGGATAGTCTACCGCAATCTGCAGCAAGTCCTGGATGAAACGGCCGTAGTGACGGTAACGGATGTTATTCTGTGAATAATCAATCCGGTACGGCTTGATTTCCAGACTTTCCTTCTTCACCACCTCTACCGGGTAGTCAATATCCAGCTTAAAGTCAGCCATGATGGCCAGGTGATCCCACAGCTTATGCTTGAAATCAGCCACATCCCGCAGGTGCGGGAACATGCCTCCCATGATGTTGACAATAGTATTTGCACAACGCTGTCTTTCTGCCCTGTCCTCAATGGTAAGCGCATAATCCACCATGTTCTGGACACTTCTTCCATATTCGGGCAACGGCAATCTTCTTTGTTGGGTATTATATTCCATAAAATGCTTTAAAAATTTGACACACAACGGATCCTTCTCCACACCGGTTTCCGGATTACAGCAGTTTCTTGGGAGTAGAAGCCACAAACTCTTTCAGGTAGAAAGGCTCGAAATAAGCCACGTCCTTGTAATCTTCTACGGCTACCGCCTTTTCGGCCAGCGGGAACATCCATTTGGCCAGCGGATGAATATCCTCAATGAAATGCGCATTCGGGTGCGTAATCTTCTCACGGCACTTGGCCGCTCCGTTTCCGAAGAAATAAACCGGCTGCTTATCGAGGAATTCGGCATATGAATTTTCATCGATGATGTCGGCTCCGATGGCTCTCTTCACCTTCAGGGCACGGTCGTAAACTGCCGCATAGACCTCCATGCGACGGGCATCGATCATCGGACAAAGCAGTGCATCCTCCGGCAGATCCTGGTGCAGCAATACCGGCACACACATCACTTCCAGGGTAGGCAGACCAATCAGCGGAATGTTCCGTCCATAGCAGATACCCTTTGCCATTGATACTCCGATACGCAATCCCGTATATGAGCCCGGGCCACAACTTACGGCAACGGCATCTACCGGAATGGCGTGACTGTCGGCAAACGACAGTGCCTCATCTACAAACACACCCAGTACCGTAGCATGTGACGGGCCTTTAAAATCCTCTTTGGAAAAGATAGAAGTTCCGTCCTGACTCAAAGCAACAGAACAGACTTCGGTCGATGTCTCAATATGTAATATACACGACATAAATTTAACTGATATATTTTATAATGTGCAAATATACATTTTTATTCGAAGACAAAATCTGTTATATCCGTGTTTTTTATAATATTTACAGAAAGACAACCTCTTTTCCAGGCAGGAAAAACCGCGGTTCTGCCCTGCCGGAATTGCTTCCGGCCCGCATTTCCACACAGTTATTCAACCGATTTATTCTCGCATTGTCTATTTTTTTATAACTTTGCGCCAACCAAAAAACAAATCCATTATGATACAATCCATGACCGGGTACGGTAAAGCAACTGTGGTATTCGGAGATAAGAAGATAAACGTAGAGATCAAGTCATTAAACAGCAAGGCAATGGATTTATCCACGCGCATTGCACCCTTGTACAGGGAAAAAGAAATGGAAATCCGCAACCTGATTACCCAGGTACTCGAACGCGGAAAGGTCGACTTCAGTCTATGGGTTGAGAAAGAAGCTGCCGAGGCGGCTACCCCCATCAACGTAGCCTTGGTTGAGAATTACTATCAGCAGATTAAAAGCATCTCAGAAACCTGCCACATTCCTCTCCCGGAAGACTGGTTTGCTACGCTGCTCCGCATGCCCGATGTACTGACGAAAGTCGACATCCAGGAATTGTCCGAAGAAGAATGGAGCGCGGTACGCAAGGCCATAGAGGAAGCCCTGCAGCACCTGACCGACTTCCGCAAGCAGGAAGGTCTGGCCCTGGAAAAGAAATTCACAGAAAAAATCGACAACATCGAACACTTGCTGAAATCCATCGAACCGTTCGAGAAAGAGCGTGTGGCGAAAATCCGTGAACGCATTACAGAGGCACTGGAAAAGACCCTCAACACCGATTACGACAAAAACCGTCTGGAACAGGAGCTGATCTATTATATCGAAAAACTGGATATCAACGAAGAGAAGCAGCGTCTGAGCAATCACCTGAACTATTTCCGTGAAACCATGGCCAACGGACACGGCCAGGGAAAGAAACTGGGATTCATCGCACAGGAAATGGGACGCGAAATCAATACCACCGGCAGCAAGTCGAACCATGCACAGATGCAGAACATCGTGGTACAGATGAAAGACGAGCTGGAACAGATCAAAGAACAAGTGTTAAACGTAATGTAACCCCGCATATACCGAATCAATATGGGAAAACTTATCATATTCTCAGCACCTTCGGGTTCTGGCAAATCAACCATTATCAACTACCTGCTCACGCAGCACCTGAACCTGGCTTTCTCCATCTCTGCCACCAGCCGTCCTCCACGGGGAACGGAACAGAACGGAGTGGAATACTTCTTCCTGAGCCCGGAAGAATTCAAGCAGCGGATTGCCAACGATGAATTCCTGGAATACGAAGAAGTCTATACCGACCGCTTTTACGGCACCCTGAAAGCACAGGTAGAGAAACAGCTGGCAGCCGGCCAGAATGTCATTTTCGATGTTGACGTAGTAGGCGGATGCAATATCAAGAAATTCTACGGCGACCGTGCCCTGTCGGTCTTTATCCAGCCCCCTTCAGTAGAAGAATTGCGCAAGCGGCTGAACGGACGCGGTACCGACAGTCCGGAAGTCATTGAAAGCCGGATTGCCAAGGCCGAATTCGAACTGGGATATGCCGATAAATTCGATACTGTCATTGTCAACGACGACCTGGAGAAAGCAAAGGCTGAAGCCTTGCAGGTCATCCGTAATTTCATTGAAAAATAAGCTGTATCATGCCTAAAGACCCAAAGAAATTTTTCCGTACCATGACGATTGTCAGCCTCTGCATTGCGGTGCTGGCAATCTCCGTGGCCATCGTAGCCGTAGCCATGAAAGAATATATCACTGCAGTAGCCATGCTGGTTGTGACAGGCTGGCAAGTAAGCAACTTTCTACGATGGAAAAAGAACATATAAGGACCGGAATATTCGGCGGTACCTTCAACCCCGTACATATCGGTCATCTGGCATTGGCCAATTATCTGTGTGAGTACGGAGACCTGGACGAAGTCTGGTTCATGGTCTCCCCCCAGAATCCGTTCAAGAAAAACCAGATATTGCTCGATGACAGCCTCCGGCTTCAGATGGTGGAAGCCGCCACTTCCGGTTACCCTAAATTCAAGGCATGCGACTTTGAATTCCATCTGCCACGCCCTTCTTATACCGTTGACACCCTGCGCCGCCTCCGTGAGGCTTATCCACAGCGGGAGTTTGTGTTAATCATCGGAGCCGACAACTGGACCAGCTTCGACCGCTGGAAATGCCCCGAAGAAATCCTGTCGCACCATCCGATACTGATCTATCCCCGGTCGGGTCATCCCGTCGTAACGGAAACGCTACCGTCCGGAGTACGACTGATCAATACGCCGCTCATGGAAATCAGTTCGACTTTCATCCGTGAAGCTATCGGACAGGGAAAAGACATCCGCTTCTTCCTGCATCCCGAAGTATATCGCTTTATCCGGGAGCACCGGCTCTATCAGGCAGAGTAATCAACGGATTCCGGTCATTCTTTCCGGTGCAGCACTACCACCACAATCTCACTGGGGGTAAACAGGCGGAAATCCTTCCGTGACGTACCGATACCGTTGCTGATAATCACAGGAATCCCACTGGAATTGTGCTTCATTCCTGTCAGGAAACGGTTTCCGTACTTCGAAAAATGTGCCGGACTCCATTTTCTGAAGAAACTGACCTGACCGCCATGCGTATGTCCGGCCAGTGCCAGGTCGGTATTCGCCACATCCGTATCCTCGACGTAATCAGGCGTGTGCGTCAGCAGTACGACAAAATCATCCGGAGAAAGCTGCAAGGTCGGAGAAACCCCGTTATCACGCAGGTTCGACGAATAGCGGACTCCGCTCAACAGAATGAAGTCCTTGCCCCGCCACAGGGTATCCGTACGATGCTCCAGCAGATGTACCCCGGTACTTTTCATGGCAATCCGGACCAGTCGTTCCGACTCTCCCCTTTCATGATTTCCCATCACCGCATACGTTCCGTAGGGCGTCCGTACTTCCGACAGGGCCTCGAACAGCTCCTGAACGTTTCCTCCGTTTCTTCCTCTGTAATCCCCTCCCAACAGCAGCACATCGGCCTCTACAGACTGCAAGGCGGCAATCAGGCCGGGCAGACGTCTGGAGGTCATCCGGCTTTCGTAATGGAAATCGGTAGCAAAGACCATGCGGAAACCGTCGAAGGCCTCCGGCAACTGCTCACTGTAAAAGTCATACTGCTTTATCCGCCCGATGCTCTTGTATTTCGACAATGAAGCGGTGGCACACGAGGTCAGCAGCAGGCACACACCTGCTGCATATATAAATCCCAATTTGAGTCGGCGTGTAAGTGTAAGCATGTGTTGAAGTCTGTATGTATATCTGTATTCAAACAAGTGCATGACCGTTGTATTAAAATTATCCGCCAAAGATAATAGAATCCGGTTAAACCCGGCAGGCGATTCCTTTTTTTCATAAAAGAGTCCTATCTTTGCCGGGGAATAAACCAGACAAACTCAAAAACATATGATACAACCGAATTCCTTACAAGCCTGGGGCCTGGCCATACGGCCCAAGACACTGACAGGGGCCGCCATCCCTGTCATGATTGGCTGTGCACTGGCGGACATGTACGACAAATTACAGGTGCTGCCGGCCGTACTCTGCTTTCTTTTTGCCTTTCTGATGCAGATTGACGCCAACTTCATCAATGACCTGTTCGACTATCTGAAGGGAAGCGACCGGGAAGACCGGCTGGGACCGGAACGTGCCTGTGCACAGGGATGGATTACCGTTTCTGCCATGAAGGCGGGAATTGCCGTGGTCACGGTACTGGCTGCTATTACCGGCCTGTCGCTGCTGTTCTTCAGCGGATGGGAGATGATCCCGGTAGGTGTGGCTTGCATCGTATTTGCCTTTCTTTATACCGCAGGACCGTATCCGCTGGCCTATCATGGCTGGGGAGATGTACTGGTACTGGTTTTCTTCGGGTTTGTACCTGTCGGATGTACGTTTTATGTCATGGCACATACCTGGACCACTCCTGTAACGGTGGCCTCACTCGCCTGCGGACTGATTATCGATACGCTGCTGATGGTGAATAATTTCAGGGACCGGGAACAGGATGCCATGAGCGGCAAAAGAACCCTCATCGTGTGCTGGGGGGCCCGGGCCGGTCTGATTCTGTATTTCATGCTGGGCATGGTGGCTTGCTGGTGTTGCCTGTATTTCACCTCAGAAGGGAAAATATGGGCTGCGGTGCTTCCGCAACTGTATCTGATTCCTCACATCTTCACTACGCTTAAGATGGCACGCATCAACAAGGGAAAAGCATTGAATCTGATCCTGGGAGAGACATCAAGAAATATGCTGCTCTTCGGAATGTTATTGACACTGGGACTGGTATTGTAAAATACTCATGACTGCTGCAGAAGCTACTTATAGCTCTAATTATAAAAATATAAGATGCCCATCTTGAAATCATGAGCAAACAGCTGCACTTACAAGGTCTAAAAGACATTCTCTATCTGCTCTCAGTAAAAAGTAGTTCCCATAAGCTAGCATAAATAAGGGGAAGAGAAAAGGAATAATCATCCACGACAATAATTCATAACCCCGGCCTGCAGATTTATTAATCAACGACATGGATTAATCAATCAGCAGGCCGGGGTTTGTTTTTTTACATGGAATTCTCCAATTTGCAAATCGGCATTCCCAACATTAGAAGTAAGCATTCGAAGAAATGCACCTTTTACACTTTGAGGTTTGGTTGTAGCTTTGCGGCAG
>OGJK01000085.1_pt1 | contig 102060 bp, 79 predicted proteins | sample 1571961 | NCBI WGS metagenome assembly OGJK01 (sample SAMEA2582120, study PRJEB24529) | metagenome | biome: Human gut stool | place: China | collected 2011 | reverse complement strand
GAATGGCTTCTGAAAATGAAAGAAATGAAGGTTGATTATCTGCAGGGATATTATTTTGGAAGACCATGCGGAAAAGAACAGTTTCTGCAGCAATATGCCAGTGGCATCAACGTTAAATAAAGAGAGTAAGGCAGACTCAGCTATGTGGGGCTGCCTTATTTTATGGTCTTATCAGAAGGATGAGTTCCTAACGGCTTGTCTGAGTCTCTCCAGGTCATCTGCATCAGGGTGAGACAATGCACAGTCAAAATTCTGGATCAATACATCAAGATTTGCCGGATGATCAGGAGCTTCCTTCATTTTCTATTTCTTGCATCATTGCTTCAAACATTTTTTCCGGGGTGTCATAGTCTAATATCGAAAATTGGTCTCCATCATCTGCTAAATTTCTGCTTCTTTCACTTGAGTTTTCGGCATATTCAATCACCAGCGAATTATAGCCACTTAAAAGTTCAACTATATGAATTGCTTGATTGTCTGGCAAGATGAACCATTGTTCATCTTCCAAAATTACATTGTCAAATATCTCCATCAACTTCTCGGAAATATGAAGTCTATATTCTCTTAATAATTTTTCTGGGTTCATTAATTCCATCTCCATTCACATTATATCATTTATTTCATATACTATTTTCTTCAGCTGATTTAGTATATACCACCAAATTATACTATTTTCAGATATTTTGCAAATTCTCTTTTTAACAGCATGATAATATAAGCCTTAGACGGCAGATTAGGTCGTGAAAAGGATGGCACATTGAATGAGAAGTATTGTAAATGGTGTTAAGCAGATATTTAAATTGAGAATGAGCCGGAACTTTTTAAATAAATTGTGATTAAAAAGTGAAAAATAAACATTCATTTTAATATCGTTCGTGTCGAAAAAATGTCATTTCGTGTAAATGGCATTTTTTTTGATGCCTTTTATTGTATAATACCGCTAAGAAAGAATGTATTTTTGTAATGTTTTAGGATGTTGCATAGACACATTGAGCACAATAAAAGGAGGGAGAGTTTATGAAGTATTTAAACTTAAAAAAGATTACTGCGGTGGTATTGTCAATCGGAATGGTATTTTCAAGCAGTGCCGTTACCGGGGTTGCGGCAGATAACAGTAAAAAGATAGCTACGATTCCTAGCAGCTATATTAATAAAGTGGCAGAAGATATTGATAATGAATATTTTTATGATGGAACATATGTTGATGATTGGGGGCATACACGTAAGGGCAGGCAGCTTGGAGCGACATATACAAAGGAGTCAACTGAATTTTTGTTATGGGCACCTGCGGCAATAGATGTAAAAGTTAATATTTATGCAACAGGTGATGATAATGACAGCAATGCACGTGATATAGGAACTTATGGATTAGAGAAAATGCTTGTAAATGGGGAATGGAATGGAATCTGGACTATAACGCTTGTTGGTGAGTGGGGCGGATTGTATTATGACTATACGATTACCACAACAGATATTACCCATATTGGCAGCGACAGAACAACAAAATATAAAATTCAGGATCCATATTCGGTTGCGGTAAGCAAAGACGGAAAGCGTTCGTATATAACAGATACATCTTCAGTATCTCCTGAGGGTTGGGACAGGGACAGACATGTGTATGTTGATTCGACAAAAGCAAATACTGTTTATAAGATAAGTGTTAAGGATTTCTCATCAGATACCGCATCAGGTATGACTGCGGGCGGAAAGTACAGTGCTTTTACGGAAAAGGGTGCAAAAGTAAACAGTGCGGGAGAGCTTGTATCTGGTATTGATTATCTGAAGGAACTTGGCGTTACGACAGTACAGCTTGCACCGTTTGCGGATTTTGATGGCGACAGTGAGTATGAGATTTTAAATTATAATGTACCTGAGGCAAGCTATGCTTCCAATCCGTCGGATAGCAAGACTGTTATAAAAGAATGTAAAGAGATGATTCAGGCACTTCACAGTGCGGGATTTTCTGTTGTGATGGAGATGCCGTATACGCATGCCTCAGAGGAAAATCCTCTTGAAAAGTCAGTTCCGTGGTTTTATTACAGATTGAATACTAATGGTACAAGGTATACGACAAATACGGGATATGACAATGAGTTTTCCACAGAGCGGAAGATGTATCGTAGTTATATGGTTAATTCCATGAGATACTGGGCAGAGGAATATCATGTTGATGGATTTTCACTGGATTTGATTGACTGTGTCAATGTGAAGTACAAAGGTTCTTCGTATGTATATAAATGGCTGGATGAGATAAAGACATCATTGGCAAAGGAAGATGCCAATCTGGTTATATGGGGAGATAATTATACAAAGGAAGAAAGACAGAGTAAAACTTCCTTATATGATGAAATAATCGGCAGCACAGGTGGCACTTATGGCGAAAGAAACGAAAAAGCCGTAAAAATATACAAGCAGAAAGCAGCAATGAAATATGCTAAGCCGGGAACATTGTTTATGGATGGCGGAGAAGAAATGTGTAACAGCGTTGAGGGAACAACTCTTGCAGACAGCAGTTACATTGAATGGAAGGATTCAGCAGAGTACGCAGATGTAGTCTCATATTACAGAGGACTTATGGAGATACGAAAAGCATTTTCTCCTCTTGCGAAAAGCCAGACAATAAAAAATTCTGAAGCTTATGTGCTTGCAGGTACAAAAGACGACGAGTGGAATACTATGGCAGTATTAAATAATGAGTCAGATGTGTCAAAAGAAATTACAATTCCTGTTCAAGGAAGAGCTGCTACGGACTGGGTTGTTATTGCAAATGGCGAAAGTGCGGGAGTTGTATCACTTGGTGAAGTCGCAGGCTCCGTTATAACTGTACCTGCGTATACTACAATGATTCTTGTAGATAAGGAAAGCTTTGATGATGTGGCTGTAACATCAGGCAAAGGAAAAGTAATTGTTAATTATGTGATAAAAGACAGTGAGCAGAAGTTACGTGAATCGATTACACTTCAGGGTACATCGGGAACGAATTATGCGGTACCTGGAAATATTAAGATTCCATCAGGATATACTTTTTTAAGCAGGACAGGCGATGAAAAGGGTGTGTATACATCAGAAACACAGACAGTTACATATTATTATAATGCGATTAATCCGGATACAGTGGTAGACGGTATTAAAAATAATGGAGTATACTGCGAGAAGGCACAGTTTAAAGTAACTTCTTCCGATTATACACAGGTAATGGCAGGAAATAAAACGCTTACACCTGATGTGGACGGTATTTATACTGTATCTGCAGCAGATGGCACACAGACAATAACATTGACGGATAATGAAGGATACAGCATTTATCTGTCTGTTACCGTAAATGCGAATCATACAATGGATAACAGCGACTGTACGAAAGAATCAATATGCTCTGTCTGCGGGAAAATATTTCTGGCACAGGCAAATCATAAGTTCAGCGACACATGGACAAAAGACGATACTTATCATTGGAAAGTGTGTGAGAATGACGGCTGTACGGTAACAACAACAAAGACAAAACATAGTGGTACAGATGATGGGGATTGTACAACACCTGTAATTTGTGAATGTGGTGAGATTGTTACAGCAGCAAAGTCAGAACATATATATGGTGAATGGAAGTCAAATGGTAACGGCACACATACCCACAAATGTACAACGGCAGGCTGTACTATAGAAGAAACAGAAAGCTGTGTAGGCGGAGCGGCAACATGTAAAAAGAGAGCCGTCTGCACGGATTGTAATGCTGAATATGGTACTTTAAATCCTGCAAACCACAGTGGAAATCAGGTATGGGTACAGACAGAAAAAACTCATCAGAAAAAATATGACTGTTGTGGTGCAGAGGTAACTAATATAGCAGATCATATCTGGGAGAATGGACACTGCACGGTATGTGGATACGATTGTATTCATACAGGCGGAGAAGCAACCTGTACGCAGAAAGCGGTTTGCGATACCTGCCATAGTGAATATGGAGAAATAAATGCAGACAATCATTCGGGTGTGGAAAAATGGACACAGACAGCAACAACACATGAAAAGAAATATGATTGCTGCGGTAAAGTGACGATAGAACAAGAAAATCATAAGTGGAAAGATGGTGCTTGTGAAACATGTGGTTATGTATGTGTACACAGCGGAGGAGAAGCAACATGTACAAAGGGTGCAGTTTGCGAAACCTGCGGCAAGGAGTATACAGATAAAGATATGGCAAATCACAGTGGAAAGGTAGTATGGGTACAGACAGAAAAAACTCATAAACAGGCATATGATTGCTGTGATAAGGAAGTATCGACAAGTGAAGCACATGGTTGGAAAAACGGTGTATGCACGGTTTGTGATTATCAGTGTAAACATGCAGGCGGAAGTGCAACATGTGTGAAGAAAGCGGTGTGTACAATCTGCAGTGAAGAATATGGCACTTACAATATGAGTATACATGAAGGCTTGAAGTCAGTAGCGGCAAAGGCGGCTACCAGGACAGATGAAGGAAATATTGAATACTGGTATTGTAAAGATTGTGACAGATATTACATCAAGCAGGATGGGCTTGTTGAAATTGAAAAATCACAGACTGTGGTTGCAAAGATTACAGATACAACATCATCTGACGATACGGGTAAAGGCGATAAGACAGAGACAGTAAAAGAACAGACGCCTGATACAGGAGATAATAAACGTGTATTTGCATGGCTTCTTATGTTTATAATAGGAGGGGCGGCAGCAGGATTAACGATTAAAGGTAAAAAGACAGAAAATTAATATTTAAGGAGACCGGAATTTCGCTTACTGTGTTGGTGCGAGGTTCCGGTTTTTACATGTTTTGGTTTTATTTATTGGATTTTTATAATTTTTATATATTGATAGTTAAATGTTTGACATAATAACAGTTTCTTAATATAATATTAAGAATATGATGCGTTTTGCATTAAATATTTAAGAAAGAGAGAAAAATTATGAACGAAAAACAAGAGTTCAAGCCTTATATTCCGGCTGATAAGGTGATGCCTGAACTTACAGTTACATCTGTAATTATCGGTATCTTATTAGCCGTATTATTTGGCGGTGCCAACGCATACTTAGGTCTGCGTGTTGGTATGACCGTTTCGGCTTCTATTCCTGCAGCCGTTATCTCTATGGGAATTATTCGCTTTATTTTAAGAAGAGATTCTATTTTAGAGAACAACATGGTTCAGACAATCGGTTCTGCAGGTGAATCTGTTGCGGCAGGTGCAATCTTTACACTCCCTGCATTATTTATGTGGGCTCAGGAGGGCGGCACATCTGTGCCTTCTTTGATAGAGATAGCACTTATTGCATTAATTGGTGGTTTCCTCGGAGTATTATTCATGATTCCACTTCGTAGTGCATTAATAGTTCAGGAGCATGGCGTGTTACCTTATCCTGAAGGACAGGCATGTGCTGAGGTATTAGTTGCCGGAGAAGAAGGCGGTGCTAAGGCAAGTACAGTATTTGCGGGTCTTGGTATTGCAGCTGTTTATAAGTTTATCGCTGATGGACTTAAAGTATTCCCTAGCGAGGTTGATTTTACTATCAAGCCATACAAGGGTTCGGCTGTTGGTGCAGATGTACTGCCAGCACTCCTCGGTGTCGGTTATATCTGTGGACCTAAGGTATCTTCATACCTCTTGGCAGGTGGTTCCGTAGCGTGGTTTATGATTATGCCGTTAATCGCTTTGTTCGGTGGAGACAACATTATTGGACCGGCTACAATTCCAATATCACAGATGGGTCCATCAAAGATATGGTCTAATTATGTGCGTTATATCGGTGCAGGTGCGGTTGCTGCCGGCGGTATTTTAAGCTTAATCAAGTCATTACCTCTTATTGTAAAAACATTTAAGCAGGCAATGAAAGGCTATGGCAAGAAAGCAGATGGTGAGGAGACAAGATTAACTAAGGATCTTCCTATGACTTTGGTTGTATTGGGTATTGGCGTGCTTGCAATTATCATGTGGTTAATTCCTGCGATTCCTGTTAATCTTCTCAGTGCGATTATTATTATTATTTTTGGTTTCTTCTTTGCAACTGTATCATCACGTATGGTTGGTTTAGTCGGAAGCTCAAATAACCCTGTATCGGGTATGGCTATTGCGACACTTCTTATTTCGTCAGCAATTCTTAAAGCTACAGGTACAATAGGTATGAATGGCATGGTAGCCGCTATAAGTATTGGCTCTGTAATTTGTATTATCGCAGCTATTGCAGGTGATACATCACAGGATTTGAAGACAGGCTATATAGTAGGTGCAACACCTTACAAGCAGCAGATTGGTGAGCTTATCGGTGTGGCTGTATCTGCTGTTACAGTAGGCGGAGTTCTTTATTTGCTTAATGCAGCATGGGGATACGGTTCTACGGAATTACCTGCACCGCAGGCTACTCTTATGAAAATGGTAGTTGAAGGCGTAATGGGAAACAACCTTCCGTGGGCACTTGTATTTGCAGGTGTAGCAATTGCTATAGTTGTTGAAATTCTTCAGATTCCTGTACTTCCTTTCGCAGTAGGTCTTTACCTTCCGATTTATTTAAGCACACCGATTATGGCAGGTGGACTTGTAAGACTTTACTTCGATAAGAAGAAAGGTCTTTCAGAGGAAGAACGTAAAACTAAGGTTAATCAGGGAATCCTTTACTCATCAGGTCTTATTGCAGGTGAAGGTCTCGTTGGTATTCTTTTAGCCGTATTTGCTATTATTCCTGTAGGAACAGCAACTCTCGGAGATGCTATCAATTTATCAAAGGTTATTAATCTTGGTAACATTGGCGGTCTTGTATTCTTTGTGGCACTTATTGCAACATTAATAGCATTTATTAATAAAAAAGAAAAAAAGACAAATTAAAAAAAATGTGTTATAATAAATCTGTTGGCTTTCATGCCGACAGATTTATTATTTTATGAAAAATTCTGCTTTTTTTGATAAAGAGTTTTATTTAAGGAGGTTTCATGGCTAAGCAAAAGGAGAATTACTTAGACTATGTTCCAAAACATAATTCATTATTTGAATTTAGGGATAATAAGAAAGGGCATGTTGAAATTAAAGTTCATAATAAAGGTCTTTTTAACAGAATAGCACAGCTTATTGCGAAAAAGCCCAAGTACAGTTATATTGAATTAGATGAATTTGGTACATATATATGGCGTCAGATAGATGGAGTACGAAGTATTTATGACATCGGACAGCTTGTAAAACAACATTTTGGAGAAAAGGCAGAACCTTTGTATGAGCGTTTATGCCAGTTTACAAAGATACTTCATAAAAATCAGTTTATTGTTTATACTAATAAGATTAAACAAAAATAATATTAATAAAATGTTTTAAAGGAGTTAAGACATGAGAGTATTATCCGAATTAGAACCTAAGAATGTGTTTTCATTTTTTGAGGATATTTGCAATATTCCGCATCCATCTTATAAAGAAGAGAAGATTAGCAATTATCTCGTTGAATTTGCCAAGGCAAGAAATCTTGAATATTATCAGGATTCACTTTACAACGTGATTATAATAAAGGAAGCATCAAAAGGATATGAAGATGTTGCACCTATTATTCTTCAGGGACACATGGATATGGTATGTGAAAAGACACCTGACTGTGATAAGAACATGGACAAAGAAGGACTTGACCTTGAAGTTAATGGGGATTTTGTTTCTGCCAAGGGAACAACACTTGGTGGTGATGACGGAATTGCGGTTGCCTATGCACTTGCGATATTAGATGATGACAGCATTGCACACCCACGTCTTGAATTTGTGTGTACCGTATCAGAGGAAGTAGGCATGGAAGGTGCTGCAGGCATTGATGTGTCAATGTTAAAAGGAAAGAAGCTTCTCAATATGGACAGCGAAGATGAGGGAATCATGCTTGCAAGTTGTGCCGGAGGATGTAGTGCACAGGTTAAACTCAGATTAAACAGAACAGAAATGACAGGAACAAAACTTCGTATTTCTATATCGGGACTTACGGGAGGTCATTCGGGTGTTGAGATTGACAAGGGAAGAGGAAATGCAAATGTTCTCATGTCAAGAATTCTTCGTGATGCCGCCAAGAAAGCACCAATATTTATTGTATCTGTTGAGGGAGGCAAAAAAGATAATGCCATTCCGAGAGAATGTTTATCCGAAATTATCGTTGAAGCAGATAAAGCTGAGGCAGTTAAAGCTGCTGTTGAAGAAACTGCAAATGAGATAAGAGAAGAATTTGCGACATCTGATGCGGATTTTAATGTTACAACAGAATTATCAGATGGATGCAGCGTTAAAGCTGTTACAAAGGAAGATAGTGCCAAAGCGGTTGCACTTATACAGTCACTTCCTAACGGAATAATGAGAATGAGTCAGGATATTGATAATCTTGTTGAAACTTCACTTAATCTTGGTATAATTTCATTAGATGAATCAGGTATCTGTCTCAGATTTGCCCTTAGAAGTTCAGTCGGAGCTGCATTGAAAAATCTTAAAAACCAGATTGCATGTGTAAGTAAAACATACGGTGGAAGTGTTGAATTTACAGGAGAATACCCGGCTTGGGAATATAAGAAAGATTCAAAACTCCGTGATGATATGGTTAATATATTTGAACAGATGTATGGTAAAAAACCTACTATTGAGGCAATTCATGCAGGCGTCGAATGTGGTATACTTGCAGGAAAGATTGAAGACCTTGACTGCATATCTATGGGACCGGATATTTTTAATATTCATACAACTGAAGAGCATTTAAGCATTTCTTCTGCAAAGAGAATGTATGAGTATATACTCAATGTAATAGCATGCAAATAATATGCAATAGATAAAAAATTTTTAAAACGAAAGGATGAATTATTATGATTTACGCTTCACTTAATGCAAAAAAAGGTAACTATGAGTATCCGGCAGCAATTGCCACAGCTTTGGAATTTCTTGCAAAGCCTGAAACAAAGGAACTTCCTGTAGGAAGATATGAACTTGACGGAGATAACATTTATGTTCTCATTCAGGATCAGACAACTGCACCTGTAGAAAAGAAGCGTGCAGAAAGCCACAGAAACTATATTGACATTCAGTATCTTTTTACAGGAAAGGAAGTACAGGGATACGCACCTCTTCTTCCGGGCGTAAAAGGTGAAGAGCCTGCCGGAAAGGACAATATTTATTATGATGAAGTAGCTGACGAACAGTTCGTTACATTACATCCGGGTGAATTTACAGTATATTTTACTAACGATATTCATCGCCCTAACTGCACAATGGACGAACCTGTTAATATTCACAAAGCAGTTGTAAAGATTAAGGAAAGCCTTATTAAGTAATAAATTTATATAAGGTTTGTAATATAAGTTGCTTTTTTGAAAGGAGACGTGATGATTGTTTTATGTCTCCTTTTTGCTATATGATTTTTTATACGCTGTTTATAATGGAGTCAGATTAAACATGGAATTATTGGATATAGTTGATGAAAATGGGATACCAACAGGAAAAACCATTGAGAGAAAGATTGCACATAGTGAGGGAATAAGGCACAGGACTGCACATGTGTGGATTATAAGAAAGACGGATAATGGAGCAGAGGTTCTTCTTCAGAAGCGTGCGATGGGTAAGGATTCATTTCCGGGAAGATATGATACTTCTTCGGCAGGTCATATACAGGCTGGTGATGAACCTGAAGAATCTGCAATAAGAGAGATGAAAGAAGAACTTGGAATAGATGCATCCGTCAGTGATTTGCATTTTGTTGATAAATTTGTAATTAATTATAAAAAAGAATTCTATGGAAAGATGTTTAAGGACAGCGAGATAGCTTTTGTTTATGTATATACCGGATCTGTGGATATCGACAAGCTTACATTACAAAAAGAAGAGCTGGACAGAGTGGATTGGTTTAACTTAGAATATGTTTATGAGGAATGTAAGAAGCATAATCAGAAGTTTTGTGCACCGATTGATGGTTTAGAGATTGCGAGAAAATATGTCTGTGAATATGGAATCTGAGATGGATTTTGATGATAAGAAGTTTTATATGAATTATCTTGACGGATTAACGGATGATATGCCGGATGAATTTTTCAGGCTGGCACAGGTATTTGAACTGAATTTGTTTGAACCTGTGAGGATTGATGGCAGCAGTGACATTTATGCGGCATATATTATGAATGATGCAGTTGAAAGCTTTTTTGTGTTTGAACAGCCGGTAATCACAGGTACATACAAAGATATTGAATCTGAGCAGATTGCAGGTGTGGAAAAGCTTGATGATGGTTATATGCTTATAGTAAATCAGGGTGGAGAGAATGTATTTACAATAAAGTTTGTAAAGCTTAGTATTACATCGACATATTTTAATTATGGCTGTATGGGACATTTCTGGGTAAAAGGATATGAATATTTAAGGCAGCTTGAATACCAGTTTGCAGTTATACGCGATAAATACCGTTTTCTTGGAAGTTCATCCTGCAATGAAAAAGAACTTGTGTTTATGAGGCTGGCAGATTTTCCACCGGTTAAAAAGTACAGGTCAGTTCCCAAAGCATATTATGTGCCTTATCCCGATTCAATATATCCTGAAGCTGTCAGTTATCTCATGGAAGCCGCAAGAAGTGTCGGTGATAGAAATATGGAACGGATGCTTAAAATTTATCAAAAAAAGCCGGACAGCTTAAAATGTAACATTATTGCATCTATGTTTCATAAAAAATCGCATGGACGATTTATAGATAAGATTATCAACGATATGAGGGATGCTGCATCTTCATATGACAGAAGAAAGTTTGACAAAGAAGAGGAAATACAGAACCGGAAAATACATGAAAAAGCTTTAAAAATTATGAATAACTTTAAGCAAAAAGGGTATGAATGCTTTCTTTACAGAGAAGAGCCGTTTGTATATTTGAAAGATACGATTACATACAAAGAGCATGTGCTTGTATTTAAAAACCATGGACTTAATCGAAAGTGTGATATATATACCATAACCAATGATGAAATGTTTTATAAATGAGAAGAATAATAAAATAAAAAGTATACTTAAAGGCGTGGGAGAGATTCCGCGTCTTTTTTCTGAAAATATGTTGGAAAGGGTTTATATAAATGAACATACCAGAAAGAGCGACGAAAGAACAGGTACATTTCACGGATATTGCAATATGTTTCTTAAAGAAGAGATTCACAGAATGTCATTTCCTAAGACTTTTACGATTATTGATAAAAAAGCAGAACTTGATATGATTAAGAATGTAGCTGAGGATATGGGTATTTCACTTAAAGATAATACTGCAAAAAAGATAATGAGTGAGTTTGATGTTGGAGATATTGTCAGACACAAAGTATTTGGTGGCGGTGAGATTATTAAAATTGATAATATAATGCAGACATATGAAATTCAGTTCAGGAATATAAGAGGAACAAGAAGAATAATGTTTCGTGCAGAGCTTGAAAAAGTCAGTCAGCCGGATTAATTCGTATAATTGATATGAATTTTTGTTTTGACGGATAAAAACATATGGAATTTCCTAACATTGTGGAGACAAAGAGTAAAGGAGAAAAAATGTATCTGATTTCGGCTTATTTTGATGAACATACAACAAGGCAATTACAGCGGTTTATTGATGCAGTTGCACAAAATACGGGAAATACTTATATGATTGACAATAATGTGCCACCGCATCTTACAATATCAAGTTTTGAGACAAGAAATCCACAAAATCTCTGCGATGATTTTGTGAAGCTGTCGGAATTGGAATCCCATGATATAAATATATTTTCTGTAGGCGAATTTTTGCCATATGTTATTTATGTGACGCCCGTATTGGATTTGCATTTGCAGCAAACAGCAGAAAAGGTTTATAATATTTTAGCAGTGCGTGAGGATGTGACAATTAACCGTTGTTATAAACCGTATAGTTGGCTTCCGCATATTACGTTGGGAAAGAAACTTGAAAAAGAGCAAATGATTGCGGCTGTAAGAGCAATGCAGACACATTTTATACCGCTTAAAGGTAAAATTGTGAGATTGGGGCTTGCACAGACGAATCCACACAGAGATATTTGCACGGTTGATTTGAAGTGATTGATTGTTGAGAGATATGATGATATATGAAGTGATTGATGCTGAAATATATAAATATTTAATGGAGACAATATTATGAAATTTACGATAGATACACATACACATACGTTAGTTAGTGGACATGCTTATAACACAATAGATGAGATGGCGGCTTTCGCCTTTCAAAAAGGCGTTACACATCTTGCTATAACAGATCATGCACCAAAGATGCCAGGAAGTACAGGTGTTTTTTATTTTTCAAATATGGGAATAATCCCAAGGATGAAAAACGGCGTGAAAATATATATGGGGTGTGAGGCTAATATTATGGATTATGAAGGAAATATTGACCTTAGTGAATATGGGCTTAAAGGCTGTGATGTTGTTATTGCAAGTCTTCACATTCCTTGCATCAAACCCGGAAGCATAGAGGAAAATACAAATGCTTTAATAAAAGTAATGGATAATCCGTATGTCAATATAATAGGGCACCCTGACGATTCAAGATACCCTGTGGATTATGAGCGTCTTGTAAAAGCGGCAAAGGAAAAGCATGTTCTTCTCGAGTTAAATAATACATCATTAAATCCCGACGGTCCGAGACAGGGAGCATATGATAATGATGTCAAAATGCTCAATCTTTGCAAGGAAATGGGTGTCTGTATTTCAATTGGAAGTGATGCTCACATAAAAGAAAGCATATGCGGATTTGACAGGGCATATCAGGTTATTAAAGATACAGAATTCCCGGAAAAACTGATAGTGAACAGCGATTATAAGCTGTATGAATCGTATATTGGGAAGAGGAAATTATAGGCGGTTAAAAAGTTATGATAAAAAATATCGTAAAAGGAAAACACATTTTTTCAAGAAAGGCAAAACCTGCAACGGAAACTGACAAGCAGGTTGTAACAGATTTGATTGACACACTGCGTGCCAACCGTGAAATTTGCGTCGGCATGGCTGCAAATATGATAGGTGTAAACAAATCAATAATAGTTGTTTCGGCGGGACCGTTTCAATTTGCAATGGTTAATCCTGTGATAACAAAAAAGTCAGGTGAATATAAGACAGAAGAGGGATGCCTGTCACTGGACGGAGTAAGACCATGCATAAGATATGAAGAGATAGAAGTTGATTATCTTGACAGTAATTTTAAGCCGCAGCATGGAAAATACAGCGGATTTACGGCACAGATAATACAGCATGAGGTGGACCATTGTAATGGAGTGGTGATATAATATTGTGAACAAAATAGGTCTGAATTTAGAAGTAGAATGTTATTACTAAAATTTGTACAATGTACAGAAATAAGGAGTGACAATATGGAGATTAAAAGAAACGCATAATTTGCAGGAGAAATAAAGTATGATTATAAAATATGCCTCAAAAGAAGATGTTGAGGTGATTTCTGCTGTTGAGAGGGAATGTTTTCCTCCGTCAGAAGCAGCTACTGAAAAAGAGTTTATTGAAAGGGTAAAGCATTACGGAAATCATTTTTGGCTGATGTATGAAGCTGAAAAGCTGATTGCGTTCGTTGATGGATTTGTTACTGATGAATATGATTTAACCGATGAGATGTATGAAAATGCAGCCATGCACAATGAAAATGGTGCTTGGCAGATGATTTTCGGAGTGAATACACTGCCGGATTATCGCAAACACGGATACGCCGCACAATTGATTTGTCGTGCGGTTGACGATGCAAAGCAGCAAGGCCGCAAAGGGCTTGTTTTGACATGCAAGGAGCGGCTTATTCCGTATTATGAAAAATTTGGCTTTAAAGATGAAGGTGTGACGGATAAGTCTATACACGGAAATGTTGAGTGGCATCAAATGCGGCTGACTTTCTGATGAAATTTTTATGAATGAAAATTATATAATAAACGAATATAAAAATGCGAAAAGAGGTACATATCATGGAGTTACAGGACGTATTAAATGAAAGAAGAAGTATCAGAAATTATGATGCTGATAAAAAAGTTACAAAAGAGCAGCTTGAAATTATTATAAATGCAGCTATATTGGCTCCTTCATGGAAAAATTTACAGACGTCAAGATATTACTGCATTTTATCGGATGAAATGATTAAAGAATTCTCTGATAAATGTCTGCCGGAATTCAATCAGAAAAATTCAGAAGGAGCAGTACTTGTCGTAACAACATTTGTAAAAGATTGTGTTGGATTTGACAGATTATCGAAAGAGCCTGTCAATGAATGTGCCAATGGCTGGGGATATTATGATTTGGGGCTGCAAAATGAAAATTTTGTCCTTAAAGCAAAAGAATCGGGGCTTGACACATTGATTATGGGAATTCGTGACGGCGAAGCGATAAGAGAATTTCTTGATATTCCTGAAAACGAACAGGTGGTTTCCGTAATTGCAATCGGATATGCCGCTGATGCTGCTCAGATGCCAAAAAGAAAAAGTGTTTCGGACATAGCAAAATTTTATTAAATAATATGGTAACAAAGTGCTATAATAGATTAAATACAGGTAGTGACATTAAATGAATTTGTCAATAAATTTGAATTAAAATAAAGTTTTAATATTAAATTGGTATTATTAAGGTGATGGATTGGTATTATGAGAACAAGAGAAGAAGCACTGGCATATGGCCTATCATTTAAGGATACATATATAGAAGCTCCGTTTCATGATGAAAACTGGCAGCTTGTGAGAGTAAAAAGTAACAAAAAAGTATTTTTGTGGACTTATGAACGGAATGGTTATATTAATCTTAATGTAAAAGTTTCACCTGAGTGGAGAGATTTCTGGCGAAGTGCCTATGCATCTGTAGTTGCGGGATATCATCAGAATAAGGAACATTGGAACACTATTATCCTTGACGGTTCAATACCGGATAAAGATATTAAAAGAATGATAGCGGAAAGCTATGACCTTGTATCTGACAGCCCGACAAAAAGAATATACAGTGCGGTTAAAAAGATTCCGAGAGGATGCGTAGCCACATATGGACAGATTGCTGAACTTGCAGGTGACAGAAAAATGGCACGTGCGGTTGGCAATGCATTGCATAAAAATCCTGATCCTGAAAATATTCCGTGCTACAGGGTTGTGAATTCCAAGGGAGAACTTTCGGGGGAGTTTGCGTTCGGAGGGGCAGGAAAACAGGCAGAACTGCTTGAAGCTGACGGAGTAGAAGTTATAAATGGAAAAGTTGATTTAAAGAAGTATGGCATGAATATTTATTTATAAAATTAAATCGACAATTTATATTTTATATGATAGACTTAAAAGTAGCTTATATTAATGATTTATACGTTTTTTTGGATAAGGGACAGAATATGGAGAAGAACAAGAGATATAGTACGAGTTTATTTGTTATATTATGCCTACTGCTCAATCTTTCGGGCAAGTGTCTGGCACAATGGCTTAAGCTTCCTATATGGATGGATTCTTTCGGAACTATAGCCGCCACATATGTGCTTGGTCCTGTATGCGGTGTTATTGTCGGAGTTACCCTTAATACATTATATTCTATAATTTATTCCTGGACATATATTTGTTATGCTGTTGTAAGTGCTTTAATTGCAGTAATTGCAGGAGTGTGTATCAAAAAAGATTACATGAAAACACTTCTAGGAGCACTGACGGCAAGCTTCTATATTGCATTTGTATCTTGTGTAGTGTCTGTAATTTTCAATTATATTTTTTTCAATGGTTATACAAATAATATTTGGGGAGACGGAGTTATTGATTCCCTTATAAGCATAGGTTTTAATAATATTATAAGTTACGCTGCGGGAGAATTTTATGTTGATTTTCTTGATAAGGTTATAGCGGTATTAATTCTGTTTGTTTTTGTGAAATTTGACAAAGGATGGAAAAGATTCGATAAAAGAGTAATATCGGTGTGTCTGATGTTTGCGTTGGCATCATCGGTTATAGCCAGGATTGGGCAAAATATGAATCTGTCAATAGAAGCACAGGCAAAAACCCAGAATGAACAACAAAAAGATGCTGATGTAATGGTACAATCAGATAACGATAAAATACAGGATTACAGTTCTTATCTTCAGACGGTGTACGGAAGAGAAAACGGAATACCTGGCGGCTGTGCCAATGATATTGTTCAGACGAATGACGGAATATTGTGGATAGGTACATACGGCGGGCTTTACAGATATAACGGAAAAGAATTCGTATGGATTGATGAATATGATTCGATAAAAAGCGTTAATTGTATGTATCTTGATGAAGAGGGCAGATTATGGATAGGAACCAATGATAATGGCTTGTCTATTATGATAAACGAACAGGTTGCCAATGTTGTATCGGAAAAAGATGGTTTATCTGATGATGCTGTAAAATGTATAACACAGGGAACAGATGGCTGTTATTACGTCGGAACAACAGGCAAGATGTCGGTATTATCCATGGCGGGCGGACTTTCCGTAAAAAAGGTAATAGATGACGTCACATATGCTGTAAGCATTGATGCCGACAAGAGTGGAAATGTTGCAGCGGTAAGTGATAGCGGAAAATTAAGCGTAATAAGGGATACGGATGTAATATCGCAATATGTTCCGGCTGACGGAAGTACATATACAACCTGTACATTTGATGAAGATGGTATATTGTATGCAGGGACATCTGCAGATAGTATTGATGTATACAGAGTTGACGAAGGTATTCTTACGTTAATTGATAATCACAAATGTAATGAATTAAAAAATATAAAAAGCCTGAAATTTGTTGATAATATATCGTCAAGAGAAGAGATTTTGTTTGTGTGTGCGGATAACGGAATAGGATATTATAACAACATCGGTGACTTTGTAAAACTTAATACGGGAAATTTTAACAGCTCAATAGATAACATGACTTATGATTATCAGGGAAATCTTTGGTTTGTCTCATCGCGTCAGGGGATTTTAAGGCTCAGTAAATCAGCATTTACACAGCTCTACAATACATATAATACAGACAGCTCGGTAGTTAATACCGTTACATGGTGGAATGATGGATTTTACATAGGAACCGACAATGGATTATATGTTTCTAAAGATGAGAACACGAATACAGAGGGAAGATGTATCACACCTGTTATTGATGCGTTAAATGGTGTTAGAATTCGCTGCATAAAAGAGGACAGCAAAGGAAATCTGTGGATATGTACATCGGGTGCTGGTGTATATAAGCTGACAATTGACGGTGGTGTAAAAAAATATGATAAAAGCAACGGACTTAACGGCGAGCGTTACAGAACGGTAACGGAATTGTCTGATAATACAATACTTGTTGCCGGAGATTCGGGAATGAGTTTTATCAAAAATGATGATTCAGTTTATAATATGGGACCACAGATGATAAACGGCAAGGTGTTGTGTACTTTGCAGGCAGATGATAAGACAATATTTGCGGGTACGGATGGAAATGGAATAGAAGTCATACGTGATGGTGTTATTGTGGGTAATTTCGGCAAAAATGAAGGACTTAGCTCGGAAGTTATTTTAAGAATGGTTGAGGACAGTTCCGGTGATGGCATATTTATTGTTACAAGCAACAGTATATGCTATATGGATAAGACACAAAATATACGTGTGCTTAAAAATTTTCCGTACTATAACAATTATGATATTGTCAATGGAAAAGATGACATGCTGTTTGTTTTGAGTTCTGCGGGGATTTTTGTGGTAGATGAGAAAAAGCTGCTGTCAGGCGATGATGTGGAATATCGTTTGCTTAATAATCAGTCGGGACTTCAAAATACAATTACGCCTAATTCATGGAATTACCAGGATAAAAATAACAATCTTTATATTTCAACGGAAGATGGCGTAATAGTTATAAACCTGGAAAATTACACCTCTAATATCAGGTCATACCGAATACAGATGAAATCGATTCAGGTAGATGATGAACTTATCAGAGTAAGAAGAGGGGAAGATATATATATTAACAGCGGGGCACATGTTCTGGAAATGTTTCCGGAGATAGTTAATTATTCGGTAAATGTTCCGTATGTCAGTATATATTTGGAAGGTTATGACAGCGAGCCGAGGGTTATGCTTCAAAGTGAAATGAATAATATAGTATACAGAAATATACCTGTCGGAACATACAAATTTCATCTTGCAGTGCTTGATGATAAGGGAAAAGTGACAGTAACAGAAAATATATATACTATTATTAAAAAAGCCGAAATATATGACAACTGGTGGTTTAAAATATATATGGTTGCTGTATTTGCAATTATAGTAGCATATATTACTTGGATAATATTTCATACACAGGTTAAAAGAACTCTTGATTTTCAGAAAAAAGAGCTTGAATTTGTCAAGAAACAGCTTGAAATGGGTAACGAAACCGTTATGACAATAGCGAGGACCGTAGATGCAAAAGATATAAATACAAGCCAGCATTCATTAAGAGTTTCCGAATATTCCGTGCTTATAGCAAAAGAATTGGGCTACAACGAGGACGAATGTGAAAACCTGAAAAAAGCGGCACTTTTGCATGATATAGGAAAGATAGGTATTCCTGACAGAATTCTTAATAAGCCCGACAGACTTACTGATGAGGAATATGCACTTATGAAATCGCATGTTGAAAAAGGTGCACAGATACTTAAAAATTTCACGCTTATAAATCATGTTGAGGAAGGTGCGTTATATCACCATGAAAGATATGACGGAAGCGGTTATATGTATGGTCTTAAAGGTGAAGAAATACCGCTTAATGCAAGAATTATCGGAATTGCAGACGCTTTTGACGCGATGACGGCAAACAGAGTATACAGGAAAAAACTTGATAAGGATTATGTTATCAGAGAAATTAAACGTGGAAGCGGTACACAGTTTGACCCTAAACTTGTAGAAATAATGCTTGGTCTTATTGAAAAAGGCCTTATTGATATAGACAATCTGTATAAGGATGGTGAAAATCATGGGGAACAATGATATTAAAGAAAAGATAAAAAAAACACTGTCATATACAGCAAAAAGAGACTGCATAATAACATTGATAACATGTATAGTGGTAAGTATAGTTATAGGTGCATTTATTGTTTATTTAAGGCGTGGTGAAGATAAAACCATAAAAGTAGGAGTTGTCTACGTCGGAGATGCAAGTACAATGTATACAAATAATTTTATAGAGGCATTGTCTGATATAGAACAGGAATATAATGGTAAAGTTGAAATTGTTTCTATGTATAATGTTGCCGAGGGAACCGAGAGGGACTATCTTGAGAGGCTGGTCAGTGATGGTTGTAATATGATTTTTTCGACAAGTTATAATTACGGTGTGACTACAAAAGAATTGGCACAGAAATACCCCGAGGTGCAATTTTGCATGGCAACATGTTCCAATGCCAATGAAGAACCATATCTGAAAAATTATCATACATTTATGGGAGCAATATATCAGGGGAGATATGCCGCAGGTGTGGCCGCAGGAATGAAGCTTAAAGAACTTATAGATGACGGCATAATTTCAGAGGCCGAGGCAAAAATAGGATATGTCGGTGCGTATCCTTACGCCGAGGTTATATCGGGATATACGGCATTTCTTCTCGGTGCAAGGTCTGTTGTGCCGCAGGCGGTTATGACTGTTAAGTATACAAATTCATGGAATGATTACCGTACCGAAAAGAAGTACGCTAGGGAATTAATAGACGAGCATTGTATAATTATATCGCAACATTCCGATACGGCAGGTCCGGCTACCGCATGCGAAGAAACATCTTCAGATGTACCAGTATACAATGTGAGTTATAATCAGAGCATGCTCGACATTGCACCTACAACATATCTGACAGGCTGCAAAATTAACTGGAAACCGTATATGAAATCAGCTATAGATGCAGTTCTTAATGATAAAGTGATAGAGAAGCATGTTAAAGGCAATGTAAACGGAAATGATGTCGGTGCGGGATTTGACGAGGAATGGGTATCAATGCTGGAATTCAATGATATAGCTGTTGCAAACGGCACCAAAGAGAGGGTGAAAAAGGTTATTGAACAGTTTAAAAAGGGCAATATAAATGTATTTCAGGGTGACTATATCGGGGTAAATCCTGATAATCCGTCAGAAAAGATAGATTTAAAAGAAGGATATATTGAAAATGAGTACAGTTCAGCCCCGACATTTAAGTATATATTAAAGGATATAATTACTGTTGAGTAATAGCTTTTCGTATACCACATTCCGCACGGTCAGTCAAACCAGCTTATGTTTAAGGATGTTATGAAAAAATATAAGGAAATAAAGCCTACAGGCAGAATCAATGACCTTGAAGCGGTCATTGCCGACAGTCTTTCGGTTGAGCCTCAAAATGCACTCGAGTCACTTTACGGACTTATGGATAAAGTCTTGGAGAGTGTGCCTCTTAAAGAGTTCGGCGTCAAAGAATCAGACCTTGCTGTATTTGTCGGCGATGTGATAAAAACACAGCAGAGGCTTTTAAAGAATAATTACGTACAGCTTAGCGAAGACGAAATATTAGATATTTACAAAGCGGCGTTTTAAAGTGCCGTGATAATTATAGGGAGTCCGCAGGGGCGGGCTCTCCGGTCATAGAAATTCTTCCCATAATATATCCTTAAAAGGGGCACGTCGTGAGTGGCGTGCTCTTTTTGGTGTTGAGATTTTATGAGGGCTGGATATAATGGCAGTTGACGCAGATAACAGAGTATATAATATCGAGATACAGAGAAGTGATAAGGGTGCCGGAGCGAAAAGAGCAAGATACAACAGTAGCCTTATGGACGCAAATGTGACAGAGCCGGGTGAAAAATATGAAAATTTGTGTGAATCATATGTTATTTTTATTACAGAAAATGATATAATGAAAGCAGGATTACCAATCTATCATATCGACAGGACGGTAAAAGAAACAGGCGAATTGTTTAGTGATGAATCGCATATTATATATGTTAATTCACAAATTAAAGACGAATCTGCATTGGGAAAGCTGATGCATGATTTTTCCTGTACAGATGTCAAGGATATGAAATATAAAATATTGGCAGATCGAGTTCGATATTTCAAAGAAGACGAGAAAGGAGTTGCGACTATGTGCAAAGCAATGGAAGAGATGCGGAATGAAGCAGTGAAAGAAGAGCGTGTAGAAGTAGCACGGCAATTATTGGAATTAGGCAAGTTGTCATATGAAGAAATTGCAAAAATTGCGAAAATGACCATAGAAGAAGTCAAAGCTCTGGATAAAAAAGTGATTGCTTAGTATGCAAAATTATATGACCGGGAAATCTTGAAGCTAAGGTTTCTCGGCTTTTTTGTTAGGACAAGGCATAGATGCGGATAAAAAAACTTTTAACTTTTACTTTATTAGAGAGAGAAACAGATGGATACAAAAGAATTTATGGTTATTATCAAGGGTCAGATAAAAACATCTGAAATAATGTCATGTGTATTTAATAAAGATGCACAGAAATGGGAGGTTAAATTCAAAAACGGAAAAACATATGCTTATGCGTGTACTAATGTGGAAAAGCTAACTGAGCCACAAATTTTAAATCCTGATATGTATCATATTAGCAGAGAAGGACGAAAATTTTATGATATAGCATCAATATATGTATTTAGAAGTGAAATGGAAATTTATTGGCATATCTTTTTTTGCAATGGCAGTGAAAGAGATTATAATCAAAAAGATTTATATATTGTTAAATCTTGTCTTAGTGAGGAAAAGTCTTCAAATGTATTTGAATACATAAAGCAAATTGCAGCATTAATTAAGATTAGGAATCCGGAGACAGGTGAAGTTATAGATAAAGATATATTGGCTAGGAGATTTAATAAAATTTCATTTGTTGGTGAGGATGTTGCATTAGCTAAATATTTGAATCCTTCTTCATTGAATGATAATGAAAAAGGTTGTGAATATAACCCGATTTTCCCTTTTGGTTGTAATAACAGTCAGTATAAAGCTGTAAAAAATGCTTTGGAAAATCAAATAAGTGTTATACAGGGACCGCCGGGGACAGGTAAGACACAGACGATATTAAATATTATTGCAAATATACTGCTGGAAGGTAAAACTGTACAGATAGTATCTAATAATAATTCAGCAATAGAAAATGTATATGAAAAATTATCTTCGCCTAAGTATAATTTGGGATTCATTGTTGCAATGTTAGGCAATTTTCAAAATAAGAAAATATTTATTGAGAATCAAAAAGCTGTTTATCCGGATTTTTCATCTTGGAAAACAGATGAAAATCCTAATGATTTAAAGAAGAAAATAGCTGAGCAATCACTTCGGCTAAAAATATTTTTCGATAAACAGGAAAAATTGGCATTTTTAAGGCAGGAACTTTCACAACTGGCTACGGAACATAAATATTTTAACCAATATGTTGATAAATCAAATGTTAATACAGATAAAATAAAATTCAAGAAAAAATTATCATCAAAACAATGGATGGCGTTGTGGCAGGAGTTTCAGTTAATTTCAGAAAGCGGAAAGAAAATAAGCATTTGGTTTAAAATAAAAAGTTTTTTTATGTATGGAATAACAACATGGGATTTTTATAAGCAGGATATTTCAAAAATAATTATAACAATTCAGGCTATGTACTATGATGCAAAGCAATCAGAACTGTCATGCGAGATTGCCAATGCAGAGGAGTATCTGAATGGTGTCAACAAGAATTTACTTGATGATTTATGCAATCAGTCAATGATTATGTTAAAAGATAGCCTGGCGAGAAAATATGATGGAAATAGTAGTAGAAGGATATTTAATGAAGATAATTTATGGAAAAATTCATATGAAGTTTTGAAAGAATATCCGGTTATATTAAGTACAACATTTTCTTCAAGAAATAGTCTGAATTCAGATGTAGTGTATGATTATCTTATAATGGATGAGGCATCACAGGTAGATATAGCAACAGGAACTTTGGCACTTTCATGTGCAAGAAATATTGTTATTGTGGGTGATACTAAACAGCTTCCGAATATTGTTGATAAAGATATGAAAACCGAAGCAAAAGAAGTGTTTGACAGGTTTAATGTTAATGAAGGATACCATTATACAAAAAGTTTTTTGCAATCAATTTTAGATGTTATGCCAAATGTGACACAAATATTATTGAGGGAACATTATAGATGTCATCCTAAAATAATTAATTTTTGTAATCAGAAATTTTATCGCGGAGAATTGATTATAATGACAAGGGATAATGGAGAAGATAATGTCCTGTCAGTGGTAAAAACAGTTCACGGAAATCATGAACAAAATAACTATAGCCAGCGTCAGATAGATGTTATAAAAAATGAAATTATACCGAAGTATGTTTCCAATCCCGAAGAAACAGGGATTATTGCACCGTACAAAAATCAGGTAGAGGCATTAAGAAAGGAGATAACAGATATTGATGTTGCCACAGTGCATAAGTTTCAGGGCAGGGAAAAAGATAACATTATCATATCTACTGTGGATGATGAAATATCTGATTTTGTAGATAATCCGTATTTAATCAATGTCGCTGTATCAAGAGCAAAAAAGAGCTTGAAACTTGTTGTAACCGGAAATGAACAGCCAAAAGAACGTAATATAACAGAGTTGATAGATTATATTAAATATAATAATTTTGAGGTTGCAGACAGTAAAATAAATTCAATTTTTGATTATCTTTATAAGCAGTATACGTTGGAAAGAATTGCGTATTTGCAAAATCGTAAAAAAATATCTGAATATGATTCAGAGAATTTAATGTATTCACTAATAGGGGAAATTATTGCAGATAACAAGTATTCAAGTCTGGATGTACTTTGTCATTTTCCTTTGAATATGTTAATTGACAATCCTGAACTATTGAATGAAAAAGAATACAAGTATGCAATGAATCATGCAACACATTTGGATTTTTTGATTTATAACAGAATAAGCAAAAAGTTTGTGCTGGCGATTGAAGTTGACGGATATAAATATCACAAAAATGGTACGGTACAAGCTTCAAGAGATTTGTTGAAAAATCATATTATGGAGATGTATGAAATGCCATTACTTAGATTAAAAACTAATGGTAGTGGTGAGAAAGAAAAAATTATTGAGATGTTGGATAAGCTGCAAGGTTAAAAAAACGCTGAGACCGTGGAGCTTCAGCGGTTTTTTGTTTGGGACTGTCTCTGAATCTCAAAAATCCCCAAAATCTTCTTGTTATATGACAGTATTAGTGCTATTATCAAGTTAAAAAGTTAGAACTATCTAACTAAAGACAGACACAACATACTATCTAATATGAGTAAAATAAAACAAGGAGGAGTCTATGTTTATAAATATAAAAGATGCAAGAAAGCATTACGGTGAGGGTGAGACACTGGTTAATGCACTTGATGGGGTAAGCCTCTCATTGAATGGGGGCAGAATATACGTTATCCTGGGACCGTCAGGCTCGGGGAAAAGTACCCTTCTTAATATGATAGGCGGACTTGATTCACTTGATTCAGGCGAAATCACGATTGCAGACAGGAATATAAGCGGCAGTGATAAGAAAAAACTTATTGATTACAGACGTGAAGATGTGGGTTTCGTTTTTCAGTTTTACAACTTGATTCCCGACCTTACAGTGCAGGAAAATATAGAGGTTGTATCGGATATTTCAAAGAATCCTCTTGATATAGAAGAAGTTATGACGGCACTCGACATAGAAAAATACAGAAATCGTTTTCCAAAAGAACTTTCAGGCGGACAACAGCAGAGAGCCGCAATTGCAAGAGCACTGATAAAAAATCCGAAGATACTCTTGTGCGATGAGCTTACAGGTGCACTTGATTCAAAATCATCAAGAAGCGTGCTCAAATTCATAGAAAAAATCAACGAACAATTTAAGACCACAATAATAATCATAACACATAACGAAGCCATTGCAGATATGGCGGATTCGGTTATAAGAATAAAGGATGGACGCATTGCGGATTATACCGAAAATTCACATAAACTTTCGGCAGAAGAACTTGCGTTATAATTTACGCGTAAAAGTGTTGTGACCGCTTCGTATGTATAAACGGACACGGGCGGATATGGCAGTTATGTGCAAATAGTGATTATAAGGAGGTCAAAAAATGACTCTTAACAAGAGATATTTACGAAATATTAAAGAAAATTTGTCTTTCTATATTGCATCATCAGTGCTTACTGTTGTTGCACTGCTTTTGTTTTATCTTTTTTACATAGCGGGAAGTGGAATCAAAAAATACGGAGATGAATTTTTTGAAAAATATAATCTTGAAGATGCCACATTTACAACATATCTGGAAATTCCCGATGAAAAGATTTCCGGGATAGAAGATAAATATAATGTTACATTTGAAAAAGAACATTTTATTAATATAAACGAAGATGATTATAAAGTCAGAGTTTTTAAGGCAAATAAAAAAATTGATTTATATGAAATTGTTGATGGTGAAGATGTATCGAAAGACGATGAAATTGTTATATCAAAAGGTTATGCTGTCAGCCAAAATATAAAAATAGGCGACAAAGTTAAGATTAAGGGCAAGAATATACGGTTACAGGTAATTTTCTTCGCCCTGATTATCTTTATATGCTTGAAAACAGCGACGACACGTATAAAAATATAACAACTTTTTTCCTTGTCTATATGACAGACAGTGCATATGAAAAACTTGGGGCAAATTCGTGCCAGTACAAAGTGGTATACGCTAAGGAAAGTGATGTAAACGGCTTCAGAAAGTATATCAACGAACAATACAAGATAAACAGCTATCTTGGCAGGGAAAATAATCAGAGAATAACAATGGTTGACGACCAGGCGGTTATGTTTCTTATAATGGCATACGTTTTTCTGTTCACGATACCGCTTATTACCGTGGCACTTATATCCGTTATAATAGGACGTAAGATAAAACAGGAACAGAAACTTATCGGTACATTGTCGGCACTCGGATACAAAAACAGTACACTTATCAGACACTACAGTGTGCTTGCTATGATTCCGGGGCTTATCGGAGGTATCTTAGTAACTGTTGTCACAAAGATAATACAGCAGCCGTTCGGTGAACTCGGACTTGCGGATTATGAGCCGATGCCTGTAAAATTCACGCTTCCTATACATATTGCAATAATCGGAATGATTATTCCAACACTTATTTATATGCTTGAAGCCGCACATAAGGTGTCAAAGCTTTTAAAGAAAGATACCGTTGAAATGCTTAATAAAAATGCCGACGGTGACAGTAAAATCAAACATGTTCTTGTAGGTAAAAAAGGAAAAGTCAGAAATAAATTTGCAATGAGAAGCATACTTGCAAATCCCGGAAGAAGCTTTGTTGTATTTCTTGGAGCATTTTTGGGAGCATTAATGATAACTGTTGCGTTTATGTTCATTGATTCAATTAATAATGTTATTGACAAGGGCTCGACGGGAATGGGTACATTTAAGTACGAATATGTGTTGAATAAGCTTAAAACAGAGAAAACAGACGACGCAGATGAGCTTGTTATAGGAAAGTATGAGCATGATGGATCAACATTTTCGCTGATAGGTGCAGATAAAGATGTCAAATATCTTAATATTGAAACGATTGACGGAGAGCGTGCCGACATTGAAAACGGATTTTATGTGACAAATGTAATGGCATATGCTTACAAGCTTAAAGCAGGTGATGAATTTTCATTTGTAAGTCCTACAACTATGGAAGAAAAGAAAGTTAAAATAAGCGGAATTATAATGAATGACAGTCAGAAGCTTATCGTGTGCGGACTTGATAAGGCGAGAGAACTTCTGGGATGGCAGGACGGAACATATAACGGACTTTTATCGGTAAAACCACTGGAGCTTGGCGATGAAATATCAAAGACGGTAACTTCTGAAGATATAAAAGAACAGATGCAGACAATTCTTACGGAAATGTCATCAATTATATATTCACTTGCCGTAATAGGAGCAATTATATGTATTGCATCACTCTATGTTTCGGTAAATATGCTTATTTCAGAAAATCGTCACAACATATCCATGCTTAAAGTTCTCGGACTTAAAAAACGCGAAATTAACCGTATGATAATAGACGTAAATCATATCATAATACCATTTGGCATTGCAGTTGGAATGATTGCCGGATATTTGATGATGGTTGTAGTTTTCAGAATTTATTCAGCCATTGAGGGTGTTTTATACACTCCTGTCATAAATGTGAAGAGCATATTGCTCACAGTTGTAATCGTTGTGGCATGTTATGTTATTTCACTTGTTATTGTCAGAAGAAAAGCTGAAAAAGTAGATATGGTAGAGAGTCTTAAAGATAACAGGGAGTGATAATTATGAATAATGAGAAAAAGATAAAACCTGTGCTTAACGGAACGGCGGAGACAATGTTACAGTGCTTTTATGCAAGGGCAATGCACAGTAAAAATCCAAAAAATAAATTTCACGACGCAAAAGCCGAAGAACTTGTGAAAAAGATAGATTATGATTTCAGCAACGCCAAAAAAGATACGGCGATGAGCGGTGGTATTGTTGCAAGAAGTGTTGTATTTGACGAACTGGTTGGAGATTTTATTTCAAAAAATCCCGACTGTACGGTTGTAAATATTGCTTGCGGGCTTGATACGAGGGCATACCGCATGGATAATGGATTGTTGACCTGGTACAATCTCGATTTGCCTGAAACTATAGAAGTGCGAGATTCCGTATACAACGAATCGGGCAGAATATCTACGATTGCTTGTTCCGTACTTGATAAAGCATGGGTGAATCAGGTTAAAGTGAGAGGAAAAATGCTTTTTATTATTGAGGGACTTACAATGTATATGTCTGCCGATGAGGTGAAGACAATGCTTGGGATTATAAGGGATAATTTTGATAATGCATATGTGTGCATGGAAACATTATGCCCTTTATTTGTAAAAAAAGAAGGCATCGAGAAATCAATAAAAGCCACAGGTGCAACATTTACATGGGGTGCCGACAAATTTGAAGATTTAAAGGATATTGCTGTGGGGTTTAAAAAAGTCAAAAACGACAATATAGCAAGAGGAATGGCGACACTTAATCCTGCATATAAGCTTGTGACATGGATGCCCGTAGTAAAAAGATTTGCGGAAAAAATTCTTGTGTTTGAGAAAGAATAATGTCGTTACATATATTATCGGTAGTCATCCTAAAGTTTTGTGGTTGATGCTTCTTTTCCGAATACACCTGCATTTCCTATGCATCCTGAACATCTGGCAGTCTGTTCACATTGAAAGCAAAACATTTCTTTATCCATTAAGTTGAAGTTGCAAAGAAAGAGGTGTTTGAGGTTGGATTTAATTACGTCGTTGTAATTTAAAAAAGTAGGACAGTTTTTGTATGGAAATCTTCCGCTTTTTCTGATAAAATAATAGAAAAATTTATACGAGGAGAATTTTAATGAAAATAGGTATTTTAGGATATGGAAATCTTGGAAGAGGTGTAGAATGTGCAATTAAGCAGAATCCTGATATGGAACTTGCGGCCGTTTTTACGAGACGTGCACCGGAAACAGTTTCAATTCTTACAGAGAGTGCAGCAGTTTGTTCTGTTGATGACATTGCACAGTGGAAAGATAAAATTGATGTTATGATTCTTTGTGGCGGAAGTGCCACAGATTTGCCGGTTCAGACACCTGAGTATGCAAAGATGTTTAATGTTGTTGACAGTTTTGATACACATGCAAGAATTCCTGAACATTTTGCGAATGTTGACGCATCTGCAAAGGAAAGCGGACATGTCGGAATTATTTCCGTTGGCTGGGACCCGGGAATGTTTTCTTTAAATCGTATGTATGCAAATGCAATTTTACCTGAGGGACGTGATTATACATTCTGGGGAAAAGGTGTAAGTCAGGGCCATTCAGATGCAATCCGCCGAGTTGAAGGTGTTAAGGACGGAAAGCAGTATACAATTCCTGTAGAATCAGCTCTTGAGGCTGTAAGAAATGGTGAGAATCCTGAACTTACTACAAGGCAGAAACATACAAGAGAGTGTTTTGTTGTTCTTGAAGAGGGGGCTGATGCAAAAAAGGTTGAAGAAGAAATTAAGAATATGCCAAACTATTTCGCAGAATACGATACCACAGTGCATTTTATCAGCGAAGAGGAATTAAAGAAGAACCACAGCGGAATTCCACACGGTGGATTTGTTATCCGTTCAGGTAAGACGGGCTGGAATCAGGAAAATAATCATGTTATTGAGTATAGCTTAAAGCTTGATTCAAATCCTGAATTTACATCATGTGTCATTGTGGCATATGCAAGAGCTGCATATCGTCTTTACAAAGAAGGTCAGAGCGGCTGTAAGACTGTATTTGATATTGCACCTGCATATCTGAGTGCAAAGGACGGAGCAGAACTTAGGAAGACACTCCTGTAATTATAATCATAGCAATTTAAGGAGAGAACTTTAAGATGGAACATATATCAAGAAATGCTGCATTTGAATTACTAAAAAAATATAACAAAGATCCTTTTCACATTCAGCATGCACTTACTGTTGAGGCAGTGATGAGATGGTATGCCAATGAATTAGGCTATGGTGATGATGCACAATATTGGGGAATTGTAGGACTTCTACATGATATTGATTTTGAACTTTATCCCGACCAGCATTGTATAAAGGCACCTGAATTGTTAAGAGAGGGCGGTGTGTCAGAAGATATTATTCATGGAGTTGTTTCCCATGGTTATGGGATAACAGTTGATGTTGCACCGGAACATGAAATGGAAAAAGTGCTTTTTGCGGCAGACGAGCTAACAGGTCTTATATGGGCAGCAGCTCTTATGCGTCCGTCAAAGAGCACAAAAGACATGGAACTTAAATCATTAAAAAAGAAATATAAGAGCAAAGGTTTTGCAGCAGGCTGTTCAAGAGAGGTTATTGAACGCGGTGCACAACAGCTCGGCTGGGAACTTGAAAAACTTCTTACAATGACACTTGCAGCAATGGCTGCATCAGAGGATACAATTAATGAAGAAATTGAGAGCATGAATGCAAATGGCAGTAATTGAACTGGAAAAAAACATTTCATATATAGAGCCGACGCAAAATCCATTGTCGGCAAATGTCGTGCTGATTGAAGGAGAAAATAATCTGTGGCTGTACGATGTCGGAAATAATCCGTGTGTGCCACAGATTATATCTGCTTTTAACACTTCAAATAAGAAGATAAATGTGATTTTGTCTCATTTTCATGCAGACCATATAGGTAATCTTGATAAAATCAGCTATTCAAATGTGTATCAGGGCAGATTGACTTATAAATATACGAAAACAGGTGAAATGCTGGAAAATGATTTGTATTTTCGTGATGGTAATATGAATCTTCATATTTTTCCACTCCCATCAAGTCATGCCAAAGGTTCTCTGGCATTAGAAATAAATGAAAAATACTGTTTTTTGGGGGATGGTGTTTATGCAATGCAAAAAGGTGAAAAAAGGCTTTATAATGCAGGAATTCTTAAAGAAGAAATTGAAATTCTAAAAAATATAAAAGCACAACATTTTATGCTTAGCCACAGAAATCCTTTTGATAATTCAAAGGATTCGGTTATAAGACTGCTTGATGGGATATATGCCAAAAGAAAAAGCGGAGAGCCGTATATTTCCGGCATTGATGGGGAATGAGAGGTATTAAGTTAGTCGTATCAGAAAGTATGCAGAGTATATTTATGTAATCTGCACACTTTACATTTACACAAAATAGGTATACTATATAATTAAAATTCCACTATATACAGGAGGAGAATTATGAATTATTCTATTAATACAAAATGCGTACAGGCAGGTTATACACCGGGCAATGGCGAACCAAGACAGATTCCTATTATCCAGTCAACAACATTTAAGTATGATACAAGCGAAGATATGGGAAAGCTTTTTGACCTTGAGGCATCAGGATATTTTTATACAAGATTGCAGAATCCGACCAATGATTATGTAGCTTCAAAGATTGCAGCACTTGAGGGTGGTACAGCGGCAATGCTTACTTCATCAGGTCAGGCAGCCAATTTTTTTGCGTTGTTTAATATATGCGAAGCAGGAAGCCACATTGTTTCTTCATCATCTATTTATGGTGGAACATTTAATCTTATTGAAGTAACTATGAAAAAAATGGGCATAGATGTGACATTTGTAGACCCTGATTGCACAGATGAGGAACTTAATGCTGCATTTAAGGATAATACAAGAGCTGTTTTTGGAGAGTCAATAGCCAATCCAGCACTTACAGTTCTTGATATAGAGAAATTTGCAAAAGCAGCACATGAACATGGTGTACCGCTTATTGTAGATAATACATTCCCTACTCCAGTTAATTTAAGACCTATAGAATGGGGAGCTGATATTGTTACACATTCTACAACAAAATATATGGACGGACATGGTGCAGCTGTAGGCGGTGCGATTGTAGACAGTGGCAAGTTTGACTGGATGGCACATGCTGACAAATTTCCGGGACTTTGTACTCCTGATGAGTCATATCATGGAATTACATATGCAGAGAAGTTTGGTAAAGAGGGTGCGTTTATAACTAAGTGTACTTCACAGCTTATGAGGGATTTGGGCTGCATTCAGTCACCTCAGAATGCTTTTATTTTAAATCTCGGTCTGGAGTCACTTCATGTGCGTATGCCAAGACATGTGGAGAACGGACAGGCTGTTGCAGAATTTCTTGAGAAGCAGGATAAGGTTGAATTTGTCAATTATCCGGGACTTCCATCGAATAAATATTATGAAATAGCAAAGAAATATATGCCAAACGGAGGTTGTGGTGTAGTTTCCTTTGAATTAAAAGGTGGAAGAGAAGCAGCAGAAAAGTTCATGAAGAATCTTAAACTTGCAGCAATTGAGACTCATGTAGCTGATGCGAGAACATGCTGCCTTAATCCTGCAACATCAACACACAGACAGATGAATGATGAACAGCTTGCAGCGGCGGGAATTCCGGCGGGACTTATACGTATATCATGTGGTCTTGAAGATAAGAATGATTTGATTGCCGATATCAAGCAGGCACTTGATGCTATTTAATAAAAATTTAATAAACATCTTCAAATAAGCTTGAAGAGCATTTTAATTAAGTAATATTTCAAAAGGAGAAGCTCACGGGCTTCTCCTTTTTGGACTCAGGTTATTCATTATATTAAAATCTTGCAAGCATACGGCTTAGGATTTTATCGCATATAAATGTATAAGCAGAACTAAAGATATTTGCACCTATTCTTAAAATAACAGCGTATTGGGCACCGAAAAGCCCTGCTGCAATAGATAATGCACCAAATGTATTAAAAGCTGTCTGCCATGCATATCCTGCTGAATATCCAACACCGATACCACCGATTATTCCTATATAAGGGTACATTGATGAAGGCAGTACATAGTAAAGGACAAGGAAAAGAAGGCATCCGACTATATTAAAAAGTCCTCTTTTCACAGCTCTTGGCTTTATGTCATTTGAAAATGGAAGGCAGACTGACATACAGGCGATACCTGCCCACATGGCACGAGGGAGGTTGAGCAGTGACATTGCAAGTATTGAACTTGATACAATAAAAGTTAGTTTAATATACCATTTTGTGCGTGATGAAGTAATATTAAATTCTGAAAATAAATTTTTAAAAGTACGATGGTAAGGTCTGTTTTTCTGATTTTTGTAAAAAACAATCATGCATATAAGCATGCCTGCTGACAAACCTGCAATTCGCATAAGATAATCGTGTCCGCTTACATCATATCCCAGAAGCAGGAGATAACTGAGAACAAATGTTGAATGGTTATACATAATGACATTATGACAGCTGAAAATCATAAGGAGCATTATACATAAGAAATTAATAAAAAATGCCGGTATGGCAGGCATCATATTTGCAAGACGTGGACCGGCAGCTAATATTACAAATATACCTGCAATTGAAATAAGTCCGTGATTTGTCTGAATACCAAAATCAGCCTGTCTGAGTACAAGTACAGAAAGCAGAACGCATACACCAACGACGCTGTTACTGTTTCCTGTCAACATACTGAAAATAGTTACAATTGCAACGCAGAATATCATTACAAGATAAACCTTGAAATTATATATTAAAATATGTCTGAATTTTTCTTTTTTGTCATGTGTATTTTTGATTAACTGCTTAGAACCTGCAGAACTAAGCTGTAATTCCTGATAAAATGTCATAGAAATCTCCTTGTGATGATGTAAAAATAATCCCCACAATAGATAGGGTTGAATAATATAACATTAATGACGGATTATGTCAAATAATTTTAATTTTACATGTAAAATTTTAGATGCAAATTTAAATAATAAGTACCAATGCAAAAATAAAAGTTATATAATAAAATTATAGGGAAGAGGGGGAATGACAGCTGCCTGACAAAAAAGGGAGAGAGTATCAGGACAGCTATCGGAGTTTATGAAAAGGTTTTATCTAATGTCTTTCGACATTGTTTATATTACAGATAAAATGTGATTAATAATTGTTGATTTTATGAAAAAATTGTGAAAAACATGAAGTGTCTCGAAGAAAACAAAAAAACAGGATACAGAAAGGCGGTTAATATGAAAGTTGGAATTATAGGAATGGGAAATATGGGTGCAAAATATGCCCTGATGATAGCAAAAGGTGATGTCAAAGGCATGGAACTTGCTGCGATAACAAGAGTTACTGATGAAAGATGGGATATGATTAGACAATATGTTTCACCTGAACTTATGAAGTTTAATTCGGGTGACGATATGTATGCTGCCATAGATGACAACAGTCTGTCAGTGGATGCAGTAATAATAGTAACACCACATTATTCACATGAAGAACTTGTTAAGAAAGCCTTTGAACGTGGAATAAGTGTACTTTGTGATAAACCTGCAGGAGTTTATTCAAGACAGGCAAGAAGTATGTGGGAGGCATATCAGAGTGCAAAAAAAAGCTGTCCGAAACTTCAATACGGATTCATTTTCCATCAGAGAACATTTCCTGTTTATAGAAAAATAAAAGAAATAATCGATAATAAAACGTATGGTAATATTAAAAGGGTAAACTGGGTTATTACAGACTGGTACAGACCTGATGCATATTATGAATCTGGTAAATGGAGAGCAACGTGGAAATATGACGGAGGAGGAACTCTGCTTAACCAGTGTCCTCATAATCTTGATTTATTGTCATGGATATGTGGAAATCCTTCAGATGTTGCCGGATTTTGCAGTGAAGGCAAGTATCATCCGATAGAGGTAGAAGATGATGTCACAGCATATATGGAATGGGAGAATGGTGCAAGCGGAGTGTTCATTGCATCAACAGGCGAGGCACCCGGTGTCAACAGGCTGGAGATAAGTCTTGATAATGCTCTTCTTGTATGTGACAAAGGCCAGCTTCGTGTATGTGAACTTGACAAGCCGGAAATAGAATACAGAAGAGGAAATGGTGATTTATTTGCTAAGCCAAAGTATGAGTGGAAAGATATAAAGACAGAGCCAAATGATGGTGCATATGAAAAACTACTGACAGAATATGCAGCGGGAAGGTGTGTTGCAAATGGAGACGAAGCTATTAACAGTCTTTATTTATCCAATGCAATATACCTTTCATCATGGAAAAACAGAAAAGTTGCATTGCCTGTAAGTGGCAGCAGATATGAACTTATGTTTGAAAAACAGTTTGAAAAAGAACTTGAAAAAAAGATTAATAAAGCTATAAGACGTAAGTGATAGAATAGCAGAAGCCGCGGTTTTATATAACTGCGGCTTCTAAAGATTTTTCGAGATTTTTCAATTCTTTTAATTCTCTTATTGTAAAATATCCACATACAATGGCGGCGGCTGCATCGGCGATAGGACCTGCATACATTACGCCGTCAATTCCCATAAAAATAGGGAAAATAATTATAAGCGGAAGCAGGAACAATATCTGTCTTGTAAGTGACATAAATACACCAAGTCTTGATTTACCTATAGAATTAAAGAAATTTGATGTTACAGGCTGTATTCCGTTGATGATTGTCAAAAACATATATATTCTGAAATACCTTTCAGAAAACTTAAAATATAATTCACTTCCGTTGCCGAATATACTGATAATCTGGCGTGGAAATACCTGAAAACATACAAATGCAATAAGCGATAAACCGGAAGCTGCAGCAAGTGCCAGCAGATATGTTTTACGTACACGTTTATATTTTTTGGCTCCGTAATTAAAGCCGATAACAGGCTGTGTTCCCTGAGATATTCCGATTACAAATGACATAAATATCATATTTACTTTTGTGATAATTCCGGCACATGCGAGAGGAATATCACCGCCATATACAGACATTGCACCATAATGTGCAAGTGTGTTATTCATTACAATCTGAACGACTGTCATTGCAATCTGGTTGAAACATGCACTTGCTCCGAGGATAAAAATATTTTTCCAATGACGCATTGAAACTGTAAAGCTGCTTTTGCTTAATTTTATATTTTTAAAATGAAACATATAGCGTAAACTTATGCAAAATGAAATTATCTGTCCAATAATAGTTGCAAGTGCAGCACCTGTCATTCCCATCTTAAATACAAATATGAAGACAGGATCAAGAATTGTATTTACAATTGCACCGATAAGCATTGACGTCATTGAATAGTTTGGACTTCCGTCTGCGAGAATCAGCTTGCTCATCCCTGTATTGGCTATCAGAAATGGAAAGCCTATAGCAGTAATACGTGTATATGCTTCTGCATATGGAAGTACATCAGGTGTTGCACCGAAAAATTTAAGCAGTGGTGTAAGGAATATAGTGGTTATAAGAAATAAAAGTATTCCCATTATAGTCATAAGAATTATTCCATTGCCGGCATATTTTTCTGATTCTTTCTTTTCACCTGCACCAAGATGCAGTGAGTAATTGGTTGCACAACCAATTCCGAGCAGGAGTGATATAGCAGTGCATGTTGTTGATAGTGGAAATGCAATATTTGTTGCTGCATTTCCAAGCATACCGATACCCTGACCGATAAAAATCTGATCGACGATGTTGTATAACGCAGTAACAAGCATTGATATAATACATGGAATTGCAAATCCTACAAGAAGTTTTCCCTCGTTTTTGTACCCAAGTGGATTTTCATTTTCATTATTGATGCTCATTGTGTGTTATCCTTTCTGATAAAATAATCAATTATTCTTCAAATGAAACAATCTGTGTTGCATTATTATAACCAAGCTGCTGCATTTTTTTCTGGAGATTATTAAGAGCTTTATCATATTTTAAGAAAGCATCATATGTATCGTTAAAATATGAGAGAGCTTTTTTGTCGTCCCCATCTTCTTTTGCCTGCCATGAGAGAGTAGCAAAGTGATGAAGAATTTCATGCATTTTGACAAGCTGACCAAATTCCGGACTTTCAGTAAGACGGCTGTCAGTCTGGCTGTTCAGCCATTTTCCAAGCTTGCATCCCAAAGGGTTATCAACCTGTTTTTTCTTTAAGTGTTCAAATCCGACAATGTTGTTGTATACACGCCATGTAAGAACATAGTGATCCACTTCAAATACACGCATCCAGTCCTGCTGTGTGATATTAGAACATCCACGAACCAGGTCACTTCTGGTCTTGTCAAGATAACGTCCTAATTTAAATACACGCTGTCCCGATTGTATACATTCATCAGATAAAATGTTATAACTTTGAGAAATATTTTCAATTTGTTTTGCAAATGATTTTGTTACACCGGTTTGCGTGTCAATGTCGTTAAATATACTGTCAACGCTTACGCTTATGTTGTCCATCTGGTCATTCATCTGCTGTATGGCGGCAAGCGACTGCTCAACTTTCTTATTTCCTTCTCCAAGTGTGAGAGTTGTCTCATCCATTGCAGAGGCAAGTGAGTCAATGCTTTCTCTTAATTCAGCAACATATTTTACAATATCTTCGGCTGATTGTGAAGTGTTTGAAGATAAAATTCTTACCTGTTCGGCAACGACAGAAAAGCCTTTTCCGGCTTCACCTGCTCTTGCAGCTTCAATAGAAGCATTTAAAGCAAGAAGATTACTCTGGCTTGCGACATTTTGGACAATGTCAACAATTTCTTCTATTTTATTGATTTTTCCTTTGAAATCCTGAACATTCTGATTGATAGTGTTGATTTTTTCAGATGATTTATTGACAGCTTTAATACTGTCATTCATGTCTGTAGTTATATTTTGTGAAACTGATAGAATTTTGTGAGTGTTTGTGCGGATATCTCCCATTGCATCAGAAATGTTTTCAATAGAGCTTTCGAGATGCTGGCTGGAATTTTCCATGTGCTGTATTGATTTTGTCTGTGATTCGACCTGTTCCAGAGTATTCTTTATAAGAGTATTGTCACCGATAACACCCATTGTTTCATTGAGACGCATTACAACAGGGTTATTTACTTCTGTAAAAACATGCAGCATTTTATTGAGCTTTTCACCATATTCGGGGTTGTTAAAGTCAACAGGATTAACACCGCTGAAGTTACCTGCAATAATTTTATCAATAGTATCAAGTATCTGTACCGCATCATGGTCAGACAAAATCTCATCCTTTTTTTTCCTTTTAAACATGCAAAATCTCCCTATATATTATATTAAATTGTTCACTGAGTTACTTTGTAAACTATTATAACATGTAATTGGTAATAAAGTATTATTTTTTTAAAAATTTGATAAAAGTGTCAATATTTTCTGTAATAATTACGTATTTTTTTATTTTATTGGTTGACTTTAAAGAATCATAGTATTAAAATATCTCCGTTTGGCCTGTGTCTTGATGCAGGTGTTTAATATACAAAAAGGATGAAAGAGGAAAAAATATGCTTGACAGTGATTTGGAGATTATGAAAAAAGCGGCTTTTAACAAGGCTGATATTTGTAATAATCATTTGGGAAAATATTTTATAAGGGCGATTGTAGCAGGATTTTTCATAGTTGTTGCAACTATGCTTTCTAATGTGACAGCAGCAGTTTTGTTAAAAACATATCCGCAGTTTGGCAAACTTATAAGTTCAATATTTTTCTCAATTGCGATAATTCTCGTTGTTTTTATCGGAGGAGAACTTTTTACCGGAAATAATATGGTAATGGCGATGGGGGTGTATACAAAGACATGTAAAGTGTCAGATATGATAAAGACTTGGGTTATAAGTTATATAGGTAATTTTGTGGGTTCATTTATATTAGGCGGACTTTTTGTATGGAGTAATGCCTCACATCAGATTCTTGTTGATTATTACAGAAGTTTTATATATACAAAACTTGATGCGACACCGATGGAATTGTTTATACGTGGCGTTTTGTGTAATTTTCTTGTATGTCTTGCTGTCTATACAGGTATGAAATTAAAGAGTGAGAGCGGTAAGATGATAATGATGTTTTGTATTATTACGGCGTTTGTTCTGGCAGGGTTTGAGCACTGCGTTGCCAATATGGGAACATTTACAATAGGGTATATGCTTCTTGGTGATATTGGAACGGCAGCAGTAATAAAAAGCCAGTTTTTTGTTACACTTGGAAATATAGTTGGTGGTGCAGTTCTTTTGGCATTTCCGTTAAAGCAGATGAGTGCAGAGCACTAGAAAAAGCCGGAATTACGGAATATAAAAATAAATATCAAAATAAAAATATACAAAAGCGGATACCATACGAATAACGTAGAGGTATCCGTTTTTTACGTGTATAATAAGATGAATTTACATGAAATGTGTAAAAAGCTTTAAAAGTCGCTCATAAAATGTGATAAAAACATAAAAAGTGGCTCATGAAATGTGTAAAATTATCAAAAAGTGGCTCATGAAACGTGATGAAGTGTGTACTTTTGATTGAAATGGTGCTAAAATAGGGATATGAGGAGGTGCGGTTATGTATTTAAAAAGAAAGATTGACGATTATCTTATAAAATGGAAACAAAATGACGAAAGGTTACCATTGATAATAAAAGGGGCGAGACAGATTGGAAAAACTGAATCTATAAATAATTTTGCAAAATCAAATTATAACAATGTTGTTTATATTAATTTTGTATTAGAACCTAAGTATAAAGTGATTCTGGGTGATGGATATGATGTTGAAAGCATAATAAAAAATATAACATTGTTATCACCTGAAAAAAAGTTTATAGCATATGAGACATTGATGATATTTGATGAAATACAGGATTATCCTGACATAGCAACATCTTTGAAAGCATTTAAAATTGATGGAAGATTTGATGTAATATGTAGCGGTTCACTATTAGGGGTTAATTATAAAAAAATTCACAGTAACAGTGTTGGCTACAAAACCGATTATGAAATGTTTTCAATGGATTTTGAGGAATTTCTGTGGGCAAAAGGATATGGCAGTGATGTGATTGAAGATATATTTAATCATATGAAAGAATTAAAGCCGTTTAGCGAGACACAGCTTATAGTATTTAAGAAAACATTTCTTGATTATTGTATTCTTGGAGGAATGCCCGCAGTTGTAAAACGGTATATTAAGACAAACAGTTTTTCTGACACATTGGATATACAGAATCAGATAAGACTTGATTACGAGGAGGATATAAGAAAATATGCAGAAGGGCTTGACCAGACTAAAATTGTAAGTGTTTACAGAAATGTACCTGCCCAGCTTGCAAAAGAAAATAAAAAATTCCAATACAGCATGATAAGTAAAAATGCAAGAGGACGTGAATATACAGGATGTATAGATTGGCTGAAAGATGCAGGCGTTGTCTCAATATGCTATTGCCTTAATTATCCTGAACTTCCGCTGAAAGGTAACTATGATGAAACAAAATTTAAGCTATATTATCCTGATACAGGTTTGCTTATATCAACAATGGACGAAGAGGCTCAGGATGATTTGAGAGCAAATAAAAATCTTGGAATATATAAAGGTGCACTGTATGAAAATTTTGTTGCGGAAGCTTTTATAAAACAAGGATTAGGATTATACTATTATAAGAAAGATAATTCAACATTAGAAGAGGATTTTCTTGCGAGAACAAAAAATTGTCTTGTTCCTATAGAAGTGAAATCAAATAATAACAGTTCAAAATCACTGCGTCAGCTTATAAAAAACAAAAGTTATTCTGATATTCAATTTGGTATTAAGCTTGCCGATAGTAATATAGGATACAGTGATAATGTGTACACATTTCCGTATTTTTGTGCATTTATGATTAAGAGATATTTATCCGATTTCAGCAGTTAATGAGTCAGAGTCAATACACATGTATGTGCACATTTGGTGGTGGCAGCAGATTATGAAATATTGGGAGATTATGTTATGAATAAATTTATAAAATTATTTAAGAAAGACAAAGACGAGTTTGGATATCTTACAGACGAGCCGTTTGACATAAGAAAAATCATTCCTGTTGCGGCATTGCTTGCAGTGGCAATAATTGCAGTTGTTATAGTTGTTGTGATAAATTCCGGCAAAAAGAATAAGACAGCCGGAACGGTTGATGTTGTAACAGAGACTACAACTGCACAGAGTGTGACGCAGACAGGCTGTGCTTCTGATACGGCAACACTTTCTTCTGATGAAGAAAAGCAGGAAGACCCTCAGTATGAGGCCGACATGGGAATGTCAGATGAAGGAAGCGGTGCTTCGGTCACTCTTTCGGCGGGAGGCAATGAAACGGCAGATACGACAATCGGCATAGATGTTTCTAAATATCAGGGAACTATAGACTGGGCGGAAGTAGCATCATCCGGTGTTGATTTTGCAATGATACGAGTCGGTTACAGAACACAGAAAACCGGTGTAATATATGCTGATACTAATGCAAAATATAACATGCAGCAGGCAGCAGCCAACGGAATAAAAGTCGGAGTATATTTTTTCTCATCAGCGGTAAATGAGAGTGAAGCAATTGAAGAAGCTGGCTGGGTTGCAGATTATATTGCAAATTATAATATAACTTATCCTGTGGCATTTGATTGTGAGGGCTTTGACTCGGCGGACAGCAGGCAGAATGGTATGTCTAATGATGACAGGACTAATGTTGCAGATGCATTTTTACAGGAAATATATTCAAGAGGTTACACGCCGATGTTTTATGCTTCAGCATCGCATCTTACAGGAAACAGCAGATGGAATACATCAACACTTGAAAATAATTATAAAATGTGGGTTGCACAATATCCGTCAGTTCCTTATCCGGATACATCCTCAACATCTTATTCGGGAGCATGTGCAATGTGGCAGTATACAAGTAATGGAAATGTAAGCGGAATAAGCACAAATGTTGATATAAATGTTGCATATTTCGGATACAGCCAGAGTGCGGGAACGATGAGCGGTGAGACGGCTGCGGCTGCAAGTGCAGATGTTGAAGCAAATATGAATTTTACATCGGTAAATGATACTGTTACAGCAAAAGAATATGTAAGATTAAGAAATAAACCTAGTCAGGACACTGATTCAACAATAATTGCGACATTAAATAATGGTGAGACGGTGACAAGAACAGGAATCAGTGACAGCGGCTGGTCAAGGCTTAACTATAACGGTCAGAATGTTTATGCTGTATCGAGCTATCTTACAACCGATTTGTCCGCACCGACGCAGACAGAAACACAGCAGTTTATGACTCAGTTTATAAGCTGCAATGATGAGGTAACTCCGAAAGATGAAGTTAATCTGAGGTCGAAGCCAAGTTATACGGATTCGGATTCGGTTGTTGTTGCGTCGGTTAAAAATGGAACGATTCTTACAAGGACAGGTTATAACAAAGAAGTTGGCTGGTCGCGTGTTGTATACAATGGACAGACGCTTTATTGCATTACAAGTTATCTTATTGTGAAATAAAAATATTGATATTTCTGCCAAAACAGCTCGAAATATAGTATAATATTAGAATATCAGTAAAAAACAGATTGGAGATAAAAGGTATGATTAAACACGTAATTTTATGGAAATTAAAAGATGAACTTGGTAAAGAAGAAAAAGAAAGTGTAAAAAAAGGTATAAAGGAAGGACTTGAGGGACTTGCAGGCCAGATTCCGGGACTTATTGATGTTCATGTAAATATTAACGGGCTTGAGTCATCGACAGCTGATGTAATGCTTGATACAACATTTGAGAGTGTTGATGCATTAAAAGCATATGCTGTTAATCCTAAGCATGTTGCGGTTGCAGACGGTAAAGTAAGACCATATACAGCAATAAGATCATGCCTTGATTACGAAGTTTAAAAAAATGCAGATATATTTAAAACCTATAATATCAGCGTGTTATGTTTTTCCGGTTCTTGCATTGCTTTTTACAATACCATATATTTTGTATGAATATCACAAATATGGTTCTATACTTGTGTTGAGAACCGGAATTATATATACGTTTATATTTTATATGCTGACGTCATATTTTATGACAATACTGCCGCTCCCACCGCTTGATTCTGTATCACCTGACTCAGCGTGCATGCTGCTTGTGCCGTTTGATGCGGTTAAAAGAGTGATTGTAAATTCACATATTAATTTTAAAAGTCCGGCAACATATATTAATATATTCAGCTGTGCTGATTTCTGGCAGATAATATTTAATATACTTTTATTACTGCCATTTGGAGTGTATCTGAGATATTATTTCAGAAGGAAATGGTGGCAGGTGCTTATAATGTCATTTGCGTACAGCCTCTTTTTTGAGCTTACACAGTTATCTGGTCTGTATGGAATATATAGATATCCATACAGATTTTTTGAGATTGATGACCTTATATGTAATACTCTTGGTGGAATGACTGGATATTTAATCACGCCGCTTTTTGTATTTTTTATACCAAAAAGAGAAAGATTGGATGAGATGGCATACAGTCGTGGTGAGATTGTATCAGAATTCAGAAGAATTGTTGCGTGGATTATTGATATTGCATTGATAATTGCACCTGTTGTGGGCTTTTTTGTATTTAACAAAGAAATAATTATTAATATAATATATGATTCACGTTATATTATGTGCATTTCGGCGTATGTAACAATTGTGTTTACTGTTGTTACAGCTGCATCAAAAGGCCGGACTGTTGGAAAAGCACTTGTTAATATAAGGCTTGTGAATGGCACAAATGAAAATATTATGGCTGACCGCACCAATTTTAAAGAAGCCGGAATTTTTAGGTTGTTTTTCAGATACATCATATTATATATGATAGAGCTTCCTTCACTTATATATGCATATGGCTTATATAAACTGACAGAAACAGCCACCGGCTGGGAATATGTGTTTTATGGCATCGGATGCGGGATATTTATAATAATAGCGGCATATTTTGTCGTTGACCTGGTATTATGCCTTTTCAGCGATACCAGAAATATGATTTACGACAGAATCACGGGAATAACGCATATGAATATGGTAAAAAAATAAAAAAAGGAGAAATTTTGTTATGCAAAAAAAATAAGGAAAGTTATGTCAGTTTTTATGGTATCTGCACTTCTGTTTTCAGGGTGTGGTATACATGGAACAGATAACGTTAAAAAAGAAGAGGACAACGAAAATAATAATATTGTAAAGCTTACTGTATGGAGCGAGAAAGATAATGTTGATACAACATCAAAAATGGTGGAGAGTTTTAAAGAACATTATAAAGATGAGGCACAATTTGATATTACAATTGATGTTCAGGCAGATGCTAAAGTAAGAGATGTAATGCTTACAGATGTACATAATGGTGCAGATGTTTTTTCATTTCCTGATGATCAGCTTACATCACTTGTTGCAGGTGGTGTTTTGGTTGAGATACCTGATGCTGAAAAAGTAAAATCTGCTAATATTGAAGAATCGGTGAAAGCGGCTACGTTAGATGATAAAATATATGCATATCCTATGACAGCTGATAACGGTTATTTTATGTATTATGATAAAAATTATTTTTCGGCTGATGATGTAAAGTCATTGGATAAAATGATGTCGGTAGCGGCATCATCAGGAAAGAAGTTTGCCATGGAATTTAATTCGGGGTGGTACATGTATACATTTTTTGGTAATACAGGACTTAATTTATCAATTAATCCTGATGGCGTAACTAATAAATGTAATTGGAATTCTGAATCTGGTGATATTAAAGGAACGGATATTAAATCAGCACTTTCAGCTATAGCATCAAATCCTGGTTTTGTAAGCATGCCTAATGGAGATATTGCGGCTGCAATGAAGTCAGGGGATGTTATAGCAGGTATAAGCGGTGTATGGGATGTTATGAATGTAAAAGCAATATATGGCGAAAATTATGGTGCATGTAAACTTCCGACATATACTGTTGCAGGCAAGGAAGTACAGATGTCTTCTTTTACCGGATATAAGATGATGGGGGTTAATGCATATTCAGAGAATAGGGACTGGGCATGCAGACTTGCGGACTGGATGACTAATGAAGATAATCAAAAACTGAGATTTAAAGAGCGTAATCAGGGACCGTCAAACATAAATGTGGCAGCTTCAGATGAAGTGAAAAAAGTTCCAGCAATACAAGCTGTAATTGAACAGTCTAAATATGGAACATTGCAGCGAGTTGGCAACAGTTTCTGGGATGCATGCAAAGATTTTGGCGATACGATATTGAGTGGAACTAATAATGGAATGACAGACCAGGAGCTTATGGATAAACTTGTTAATGGTATTACAGCATCAACTATTAAGTGATGGCTTTTATGATATTACATTGCTGATATTAAGATAAGCAGAATGGAGACTTTTATGGTAAATAAAAAAAGAACAAGCTTAAAGGTACTGATACTTATTCCCGTATTTATTCTTGGAATATTATCTGTGGTATCCAATATAATGGCTATTAATAATATAAGAATGGTTAATTCAAATGCATCTGATATTACGGATGATTGTATGAATAGTATATCAGAACTAGGTGAAATCCAGAGTGCAACACAGTCAATACATAAGCTGGGGTTGTCTCATATTATTGCAACTGACCTTAATACAATGATTTCTGTAGTGGAAAATATAAGGAAGGAACAGTCAGAACTTGAAAATAATCTTGAAGATTATAAGAAGTATGTCAGTGATTCTGATCAGGAAGTTTATAATTCACTTGTACAGAATTATGAAATTATGAAAAAAGAGCTTGGAAGTATTATGGCATATAGTGCACTTGGTAAGAAAGAAGAGGCATATGCATTGGCAAACGGAGTAGTAAGCGATAGCAGCAGTGCAATACAGGAAAATATAAATGTATTAAAAGAACATGCTAATTCTACAGCTTCAACTGCAAGAGAAAGACTTTCGGCAGTATATACAGGTTCTCTTATATGTAGTATTGTTATTATTGCAATAAGTATATTGTTACTGCTTACAGCATTGTATTGTGTTATGAAATATATTATAAAACCGATACTTGCAACGAATAAAGATATTAGGGAAATTATAAGTGGAATAGATAATGGAGAAGGTGATCTTACTAAGAGAGTTACAATACTGTCTAATGATGAGATTGCTGATCTCGGTAATGGAATTAATATTTTTATGGAAAAACTTCAGGGAATACTTAAACTGATTATTGAGAATACAAACCTGATGGAAGGCGTTGTAGAGGCAGTAGATAAAAGTGTGGCTGCCTCTAATGATAGTGCTTCTGATTTATCAGCAATGACAGAAGAATTATCTGCAACTATGCAGGATGTAGGACAATCAGTTAATGTTATTAATGACAGTGCGAATAATGTACGTGAAGACGTTGATATAATAGCATCAAAGTCAAATGAGATTAATACATTTTCTAAGCAGATGAAAGAAGATGCTGATAATATGGAAAGTAATGCCAGAAACAATATGGAACAGACAAGTGAAAAGGTTGGTGAGATACTGGAAGTACTAAATAATGCGATTGAAGACAGCAAAAGTGTTGACCAGGTTAATAATCTGACTAATGATATTTTAAGTATATCAAGCCAGACCAATCTTCTTGCATTGAATGCATCGATTGAGGCAGCGAGGGCTGGAGAAGCAGGAAAAGGATTTGCGGTTGTTGCAGAAGAAATACGCCAGCTTGCAGATTCAAGCAGAGAAACAGCAAACAGAATACAACAGATAAATTCGGTTGTAGTTAAAGCAGTATCTAATTTATCGGATAACGCTAACAATCTTGTTAAATATATGCAGCAGACGATACTCCCTGAATTTGAAAGGTTTGTTGATAGTGGTGCTTCATATAAAAATAATGCATCATATATTGAGGATGCTATGAATGAGTTTGTATTAAAAACTGACGTTTTAAAGAAAAACATTGATGAGATAGCAGGTTCTATTAACACTATTACGGCTGCGGTTGATGAAGGTGCGGAGGGTGTCAACAGCACGGCAGAAAATACACAGAACCTTGTTGAAGATATAGTTAATATCAGTAGCAAAATGAAAGAAAATAAGGCTATAGCAAAGACACTTCAAGAAAGTACAGATATATTTGCTATTTTTTAAATTGCTGTTTTTTAAATGAAAAAGCATGTTTAAAAACTGGGTAAAATATGTTATCATTATGTAAATTATTTTTAATAGGGAGAAAAACTAATGAACGAGAAAAATCAAGAAGCTGTTCGTGATGCACGACAGCTCGGAATTCCGAAAATGCTGATTCTTGGAATACAGCATATGTTTGCCATGTTCGGAGCTACTATTCTGGTACCTATTCTTGTAGCAGGATATTTTCAGAATTCATGTGGCGAACCAATAACAAGAGGTCTTACAGTATCTGTTACACTGTTTTGTGCCGGTATTGGAACATTAATTTTCCATGTCTGCTCAAAATTTAAAGTTCCTGCATTTCTTGGCTCATCATTCGCATTTCTTGGTGGATTTTATACAGTAGCCAATCTCAATACAGGAATTTATGCCGATATGGGTGCTAACGAGAAAGCTGCATATGCATGTGGCGGTATCGTTGTAGCAGGTCTGTTATATCTTGTTATAGCTTTAATTTTTAAGCTTGTCGGTGTGAACAGAGTTATGAGATTCCTTCCACCGGTAGTTACAGGACCAATTATTATTTGTATTGGTCTTTCACTTGCTTCATCAGCAATATCTAATGCTTCAACTAACTGGCTTCTTGCCGTAGTTGCACTTGCTGTAATAATAATATTTAATATCTGGGGCAAGGGAATGTTTAAGATTATTCCTATCCTTATGGGTGTAATCATTTCATATGCTTTTGCATTAATTCTTAATGCATTTGGAGTTACAAATCCTGATGGTTCAGCAATACTTAATTTTGCATCTGTTTCATCAGCAAGCTGGATTGGTTTTCCAAAATTCCAGATTTGCAAGTTTGATATTACAGCAATTCTTGTAATGGCACCTATCGCTATTGCAACAATGATGGAACATGTTGGAGATATGTCAGCTATATCAGCTACTGTTGATGAGAATTTTATAGCAGTTCCGGGCCTTCACAGAACAATAATGGGTGATGGACTTGCTACAGCGTTTGCAGGTTTTATTGGTGGACCTGCTAATACTACATATGGAGAAAACACAGGTGTCCTTGAACTTTCAAAGGTATATGACCCAAGAGTAATAAGAATTGCTGCAGGTCTTGCAGTGATACTTTCATTTATACCTAAGTTTTCAGAGATTATTTCTACAATGCCGGCAGCCATAATCGGTGGTGTATCATTTATGCTTTATGGTATGATTTCAGCTATTGGTGTAAGAAATGTTGTTGAAAATAAGGTAGACCTTACAAAGTCACGTAACCTTATAATTGCCGGTGTAATCTTTGTATGTGGTCTTGGTTTTTCAAATGGACTTACATTCACAATAGGTGAAACGCATATTACACTCACAGCACTTGCTATCGCAGCTATTGCAGGTATTATCCTCAATGCTGTTTTACCGGGTAATGATTACAGGTTTGGTGTAAATCCAAGCGGAGACCAAAGCCGTGGTGTATATGTAAGCAACACAGATGATGAAAAATAATTAAAAAGCAAATAATACATCTATATAGATGGAAAAACAGAGGTTAGGTTATAATGAATTTTAAAGAAGAAAAAAATATTACAATTTTTGAACATCCGTTGATTCAGCACAAAATTTCAATTTTGAGAGATAAGGAAACAGGAACTAATGAATTCAGAAAGCTTGTAGAAGAGATTGCTATGCTTGAAGGTTTTGAGGCAATGGGAGATCTTGAACTTGAAGATGTAGAGATTGAAACTCCAATTGAAAAATGCATGACTCCTATGATTTCTGGACGTAAACTTGCGGTTGTTCCGATTCTTAGAGCTGGTCTTGGTATGGTTTCAGGTATTCTTGCCCTTGTACCGACTGCAAAAGTAGGTCATATTGGTATGTATAGAGATGAGGAAACTCATGAACCACATGAATATTATTGCAAACTTCCAAGCCCTATTGAAGAAAGGCTTATTATTGTAACAGACCCAATGCTTGCAACAGGCGGCTCAGCAGTAGATGCAATTGATCAGATTAAAAAGCATGGTGGCAAGAAAATTAAATTTATGTGTATTATAGCTGCACCGGAAGGTCTTGAGAAGCTTCATAAGGCTCATCCTGATGTTCAGATTTATGTAGGACATCTTGACAGACAACTCAATGAAAATGCATATATATGTCCGGGTCTTGGCGATGCTGGAGACAGAATTTTTGGTACAAAATAATAATAGACTTGTTTTCTAAATAAAAAAAATGGTTTTATGCCGGAAATCTTTATTGAAAATTAATATTGATTTTCGGCTTTTTTATGTTATCATATATTAATATGAAATATATTAGACGTGTAAAATTTGGTAGGTAATGCATATGGATAAATCATTGAGTATTGATACAGGGCATCATGAAAAGCTATATCAGGAAAGAATGAACTTTCTGCTGACGGGAGAAAAGGATAGGGTTTGTTCTATATATATAGATGTTACGGATGATAAGATGCTTGCTCTTATAACACGTAAGCATAAGTATAATGACAATGAATTAAATAATATTTCTGTGAAATGCTGGCTTGATAAATACATATATCCTAATATTTCTGATGGATATAATCTGGAAGAGTTTAAGAACGGTTTCACCAGAAAAGCTCTGTTGGAAGACTTTGAAAAAGGTGAACGTAATATACAATTTTATCATAGTTATTATGGTGAAAATGGCAATTTGAAATTATACAAAGTGCGTGTCAGTCTTATAAAAAATCCGTACAACGGTCATATTGAAGCATATGCGGTCTGGAAAGACAGAACATTAAAATATATTGACAAAGAGATAAGTAAAATTCTGTATAACAATGATTATATAGGAATCGGAATTATAGACAGTTGTAAAGGAAATCTGTATATGCGTGCTGCTCACTTTGAGGGCATGGAATTTGAAGAACAGAAGTCATATGTATATGATGATATAGTAAAGCAGATGAGTGAGATAAGAATTGCCAATGAAAGTAAAGAGCAGTTCTTAAAATGTACGGCACTTGATTACCTTAATGATAACATGAATATAGCTGGAGTGTATTCATTTAATGTTTATAATATAAAAAATAAAGTTGAAAGATACAGCTATCACTGGTTTGATAAGAAAAAAGGTATTATTCTTGTTGTTGTTGAAGATATGACAAAAGAACTCGAGACTGATAGTGTTACGGGTGCATTAAACCGTGAAGGATTTGTTCATAAAGCAGAAAATATAATTAAAAATAATCCTGACAAAGATTTTGCACTTTTATATTTTAATATCCAGAAGTTTAAGGCGATTAATGATTTATATGGTTATGCAGCAGGAGATACGGTGTTACATCAGGCTGTTAATACTTTACAGACTTCATTTTTGAAACCGCTTGCAATATCAAGGATAGAAGCAGACCGATTTGTTGTGCTGGTTGATAAGAACAATCTGGATTTTGAAAAGCTCACATTAATACTTCATCGTGTTTATGATAAAGATGGGATGAAAGTAGATATATATGTAAGATGTGGCATTTATTATATACTGAAAGACACGGATTTGAGTGTTTCTGATATGTGTGACAGGGCAAAGCTTGCAAAATTATATATACCTAATCAGTATGTACAGCCGTATGCTATATTTAATGAAGACATGAAATATGATTATGAGCAAAGAAGTCTTGCTTTGATTCAGCTGGATGATGCTATAAAAAATAGTGAGATAAAAGTGTTTTATCAGCCTATATATGACGCAAAAACGAAGCAGATAGCATCGGCGGAAGCTCTTGTGCGCTGGGTTTCACCAAAAGGCGTAATACTACCGGGTAAATTTATTCCTGCACTTGAAGAAAGCGGGCACATAACAAAGCTTGATACATATGTACATAAAAGTGTCCGTAGATTTATGGAAAATAGATATAAAAACGGAAAAAAGATTGTTCGTGTCGCAGTCAATTTATCAAGAATGGATCTGATGGATGATGAAATCATGGATTTGATTATTGATGATGTAAAAGATGAACACTATTCAAAACAGATGGTTAATTATGAAGTAACTGAGTCGGCATATGCAGATGTTTCCGGTAAAGGTACCAATTTTCTTATGCAGCTTCACGATAACGGTGTAAAGCTTCTTATTGATGATTTCGGAAGTGGTATGTCATCATTCAGCACATTAAGAGATTACGATTTTGATATAATAAAGCTTGATATGGGGTTTGTGCAAAAACTTGGTGAAAATAAAAAATATAATAATATAGTAATGTCAATTATTGAGCTCGCACACAGACTTGATATGAAAGTGGTCGCAGAAGGAGTGGAGACAAAAGAGCAGGCAGACTGTCTTAAAGAATATGGATGCGATTATCTTCAGGGATTTTATTTTTCAAAACCGCTGCCTGAAGAAGAATTTGCAAAGCTTCTTGATTAATAATAATTATATTTGATGTGATAATTTTAATGAGTAAAATACATATGTCAGATGAGTAATATAATTTACCATTTGACATATGTATATTTTTTTGTTTATAATGCCAATAGTTAGTTGTAGCTAATACAACTTAGATATGCATAACAAAATTATAAATGAAAGGTATTAAAATTATTAATGAAAAATATTATAAAAAATCCAATTAAAATTCTTTGGCTTGCAGCGGCATTTATCTCAATGGCACTTGGTGCGATTGGTGTTATTCTGCCGGTATTGCCAACTACGCCGTTTCTTTTACTTGCTTCCTTTTGTTTTGCAAAAGGGTCAGAGCGTTTTCATAAGTGGTTTACAAAAACAAAGCTTTATAAAAAGCATTTGGATAGTTTTGTGAAAAACCGTGCAATGACGCTTAAAACAAAGCTTTGTATATTGATACCTGCATCATGTATGCTTGTTCTTGCAATGATTGCAATGTCGAACATATATGGAAGAGTGTTTATTGTATTTCTTATAATATTCAAATATGTATATTTCTTTACAAAGATACAGACAATACCATCTTCAGCAAAAATAGAAACCGAATAGGGCAGAAAAGATTATTTTGTATCAAAATGTGTTGTAAACCATACGAACGAAACGCCGAATATTATACAAAGTCCATTGTTTTTGCTGGAATTATCTGACATGGTTATCTTTTCTGACTTTTTCTTCAAGTCTTGCCATAGCATTTTTAAGCATTTCTTTTGTAACTTTGTATGGGTAGTGTGCTACATCTGACATATCCGGTATTCTGTCAGTGCTTTCTTCCCATTGTTCTTTGCTGATTTCGATTTCGTCGAGTGATACAGGAAGAGAAATTGATTTGTTAAGCAGATATATTTTTTCAAATTCTTCGTCTTGTCCATCAACAAGAAGGGCTAAAAGTACGCCGAAACCGACAATCTCACCGTGCAGATGATTTTTTTCGATTACAGGATATGATGTCAGTGCGTAAAATATTGCATGTGCGAGACCACTGTTGTAATCGGGCGTGTAATCCTTTGTCAGGAAAATAGACGCAATGCCTGTGGTTACGACAATGGCAAGTATTACCTGTTCAACTTCATATGTACATAGTCCTTTTTTGTGGTCTTCGTATGCTTTTGCACCATATTCAAGGAGCGGTTTCTGGCACATAACACTTATAGAAACACCAAGTGCCGTAAAATGTTCAAGACGTTCGTCCCTTGATGAAATACAAGCTTCGTAATATTTGGCGTATGTGTCACCGATACCTGCCCACATATAGCGGACAGGGGCTTTTGCAATGATTTCGGTATCAATAAAAGCGTGCATTGCAGGGCGGACAAAAAAGTTAGGCTTTAAAAAAGTTCCGTCACTATTATACATAATTGAGACAGAAGTACAAGCAGCACAATTTGATGCAATTGTAGGAAATGTAAATATAGGTTTATCATCCGTTATGCACAGGCATTTTACTGTATCAAGTGCTTTGCCGCCGCCTACACCGAATACCATGTCGGCTTTACTATATAGAGCTAATGCACGAAGTTTATCAACAGTTTCGTATGTACAGTCATTTCCATAAAGTTCGATGCCGATAATTTCAAGTGCTGTGTGAGATACTGCTTCTTTAATTTTGTCAAGTGCAGCTGCAAGAGCCTTTTTTCCGCCGATTATAAGAATCGTTCTGCCAAATTTGAAATTTTTTTTAAATTGTGTATTTTTGAGCAATTTTATCTATATTTTTTGAAAATGTAATATATTACAAAAATTTTATTGTTTCCTATTGTAAAAATAAACATGTGTATGATATTATCAAATTAATTTATATATTGTTTTGGTAAATGATAATTGAATATGAGGTGATGCGAATGAAAATAATTAAATCATTTTTAAAAATATTGGGCATGCTTGTTTTATGTGCTTCGTTTACAGGCTGCGGTATGAACGGCAATGTCGATGATTATGCGGTTAATACGGGCTACGGGGATTCTGATACGGTAAAAAGCTCTTCGGGAGTATCAAAGGACAGCATAAAGGTTGGAGTAATTCACTTGTCTGATCCCACCGAGGGCAGCGGATATACATATACTCATGATATTGGGATTATGGGTATGCAGCAAAATCTCGGATTGTCGGACAGTCAGATTATAAGAAAGATTAATGTTAATGATTCGGACAAGGAGGCTACGAGAAAAGCGATAAAAGAATGTATTGACGAAGGCTGTAACATAATATTTTCAACAAGCTGGGGCTATATGGAGACAACGGCACAGATGGCAGAAGAATATCCTGATGTTTATTTTTCTCACGGCACGGGTTACATGAGCAACGGAAAGAATTTTAACAATTATTTCGGAAGAATATATCAGCCGAGATATCTTAGCGGAATAGTTGCGGGAATGAATACAAAGACGAATAAAATCGGTTATGTTGCCGCAATGGGTTCGGAAAATTCAGAGGTTACAGGTGGAATTGATGCTTTTGCATTGGGCGTTTATTCTGTGAATCCTTCGGCTCAGATATATGTAAAGGTGACAAACAGTTGGTATGACCCAGCAGCTGAGAAAGCTGCGGCATCTACGCTTCTTAACATGAACTGCGATGTTATAGCACAGCATTGTGATACCACATATCCGCAGCTTCTTGCACAGCAGAAAAATGTATATAGTATAGGATACAATTCCGATATGAGTAAAGATGCACCCGATGCCTGCCTTTGCAGCGTTATATGGAACTGGAGTGCATATTATACGGCGGCTGTACAGAGTGTTATTGACGGAACATGGGACGGAAGCAATTATTACGGCGGTATGAATGAAAATATTGTCGGCATAACACAGCTTGCTGATTTCTGCAAATCGGGAACACAGCAAAAGGTTGATGAGGCAAAGAAGGATATTATATCGGGAAAACTCGGAATATTTGACGGAGTTATAGAGACCAATACGGGAACGACAGTCGGAGAGAGCGGAAAAACACTCAAAGATTCGGATATTACGGGAAATATTAACTGGTATTTCAAAACTGTGACATTAGTACAGTAAGAGAATAATGGGAGGAATATAGCATGAATCTTAAAAAGAAAATATTGGCGGTTACAATCATTCCTGTACTTGTTTTGGGTATAGTTTCCATAATCCTTACTGTAACTATGGTAAAAAGTTCTGTTATGGAACAGGTTGAGGAAGCTTTAAAAGGAACCGCATCGTCTACTTTGGCGGCATATGACCAAAATGCGGGAGATTACATTGTAACCACAAGCGGAGATATATGGAAAGGAAGTTACAATGTATCCAAGTCGGAAAATCTAGTTGACAGAATAAAAGAAAATACAGGTATGGACGTTACATTTTTCTACGGAACAAAAAGAGTGATGACATCGGCACTTGACGCAAATGGGGAAAGAATTCTTGGTTCGCCTGCGGGAGATGTCATAACGCAGAAGGTGTTAAATGATGGAGAAGAATATTTTACAAGCCGTGTTTCGCTGGATGGAGTTATGAATTATGGCTATTATATGCCTGTATATCAGAACGGAAGCAATGATGAGATAATCGGAATGGTGTTTGTCGGAACAAACAAGGCGGACAAGGACGCTGTTTTAAACAGAATTATTGCAATGATATGCACCGCTGTTGTCATTGTTATGGCTATATGTATCGGCATAAGCATGAAGATTGCATATTCTATAAGTTCAGATATAAAGAGAAGTGTAGGAATCGTGGAACAGGTTGCGGGAGGCAGTCTTAATATAGACGTTGACAAAAAGCTGTTAAACCGCAAAGATGAAATAGGTGATTTGGCACGAGGCACAGTATCGCTTAGCAATGCGATGAACTCGGTAATTAACGAAATATCGAGTAATTCAAAGCTTTTGCTTGAAACTTCTGGTGTTCTCGGCGAGGCGGCGGACAATACCGACAAGACAATGAATGAAGTAAGTGCAACCGTTAATCAGATGGTTGAAAATTCATCAATACAGTCAGCCAATTCCAAAGCTGCGTTTGACCATATGAAGATTATGGAAAACAACATCAGCGAGACTACATCAGAGGCGGCTCTTCTTAACGAATCAGCCGTGTCTATGCAGAAGTCAGGAACAAAGGTTTCTGAGACGCTTTTTAAATTGTGCAATATCAATGATAATGTAAAAGATATAATTGAAGAAGTAAAAGAGCAGACAAATCGCACAAATGAGTCTGTAAACAAAATTAATTCGGCAATCTCATTTATTTCGGCGGTTGCTGAAGAGACTAATCTTTTGAGCCTTAATGCGTCTATAGAGGCGGCAAGAGCAGGTGAAGCCGGAAAAGGCTTTGCTGTTGTTGCACAGCAGATAAAGAAGCTCGCGGAGCAGTCTAATGATTCAAGTAAGCAGATTGACGATATAACAAAGGTTCTTATGCAGGATTCGTATAAATCTGTCGAGATTATGCAGAAAATGCAGGATATAGTTATAAGTCAGAGCGAAAGCATGGAAGAGACCCGTATTATTGTGGGACAGGTTCTTAATGATATACGCAGTTCAAAGGACAGCATAGAATTAATAATGAACAGTACGGTTAAACTTGAAGGTTCAAGAAATAAGGTGTCTGGTGCCGTTGAAGAACTTGCAGAAATTGCGGGACAAAATATGGAAAGCACTCAGAGAACATTTGAGGAGACGCAGAAGGTTACAGATACGTTCAAGGAAGTGTATTCAGGAGCCGTCAAGCTTAGGGAGATTGCTGACAAGCTAGCTGAGAGTGTGTCATATTTTAAGATGTAATAAAACTGCTTACAGTTCATAAGGCAGATTATTATAGTGATACGTTATTATATTGAAATTAAAACTTTAAATTAATAATATTAAAAATTAATATAAGATATGTTGCATTTTCTCATATCAGGTGTTAGTATAATTAACTGCTGCGTAGATTTGGTGTGATTTAAAGGCCGGATTACGTGCAAAAACTAAAGTTAATTATACCTGATATGAGGAAATTTTTTATGAGTGGAATAAAAACAGAAAATACGTCCTGTGGAATGGATATGACAAGCGGTTCTTTGTGGAAAAAGATAGTTCTTTTCAGTATACCGCTTATGATGTCGCAGGTTCTTGAGGTTCTTTTTAATATGTCCGATGTGGCAGTTGTCGGTAAATTTGCAAGCTATGAGGCACTTGGAGCGGTTGGTTCGACTACAATTTTAGTGACGCTTTTTACAGGATTTCTTATAGGAATGGGTTGTGGTGTCAATGTTATAGTGGCAAGGCAGCTTGGTGCAAGACAGCACAAAGATTTGAAAGATACAATTCAAACAGCATTTATTCTGTGCCTGATTGTTGGAATTATTGTAAGCATTATATGTATTTCATGTGCACATTTATTGTTGAATCTATTAAATACAAAAGAAGAACTTATAGACGGTGCGATGCTTTATTTCAGAATATATGCACTTGGTATGCCTGCCATGGCAGTATACAACTTCGGTAATGCTGTTATGAGTGCCGGAGGAGATACAAAGCGTCCGTTACTCTATCTTTTTATAGCAGGAATAGTAAATGTATGCCTTAATCTTATATTTGTTATCGGATTTCGTCTGGCAGAACAGGGTGTAGCAATGGCAAGTATTATTTCGCAGTATATTTCAGCTACACTTATTATGACTAATCTTTTGCGAAGAAATGATGTGTGCAAGCTTCGTCTTTCGCAGGTAAGAATAAACAAGAATGCAGCAAAAGCGATTCTTATGCTTGGAATCCCGGCAGGAATCCAGAATGCAATATTTGCGATTGCAAACCTTTTTATCCAGAAAGGTGTGAATTCATTTGATTCTGTTATGGTTTCGGGCAATTCCGCAGCTGCCAATTTTGATGCACTTATATATAATGTGATGTCAGCGTTTTATACAGCGTGTTCAAGTTTTATGGGGCAGAACATGGGTGCTGGAAATAAAAAGAGAATGCTTCACAGCTATTTTATAAGCATTGCATATTCATTTTGTGCGGCAGGAATTCTTGGAACTGTACTTTTTGTGTTTGGACGCCAGTTGTTGTCGTTGTTTACTAGTGAGCCGGCTGTTATAGACGCCGGGATGGCAAGAATAAAGATTATGGCTTTTTCGTATGCGGTATCTGCATTTATGGATGCATCAATTGCTGCATCGAGGGGTATAGGAAAGAGTGTTGGACCTACAATTATTGTTATAAGCGGTTCGTGTGTATTCAGGGTTGCATGGGTATATACAATATTTGCATATTTTCACTCTATACCTTCATTGTACCTTGTTTATGTATTTTCGTGGACAATTACAGCTATAGCAGAAATAGCATATTTTGCATACAGTTTCAAACATTTGAATGTAAGAGGAAGATATTAGTAAAAATCCGACACAGGTATTTGTAAAAAATTAACAAAAAAATATAATAATCAGTAAAATCCATTGACACATTTATAATATAAGTGTATTATTTATACATACTTTAATAAAACACATACGCAAAAGTCTTTTCTTTTTCTTATGGGTATTTTTAGTTATTAGTTCACTGCGTGTTTTATTAATGGTAAGCGTGATAATGAAAGGAAGTGTGTGGTAAAAAATATAATTTAGTAAAATGTTCGGAGGGTTTTATGCGATTTAACAAATTATTTAGAAAGGTATTTGCGGCAGTTTCTGCGGTTACTTTGATTGTATCGGGGATGCCTGTAGGATTGGGTGTTACGGCATTTGCAGCAGATACACAGACACGAAAAATTACGTATTCGTTTTCAGCGAATTCAAGTAAGAAAGCACCTGTAGCAGGGGAAATTCTTGATGGAACAGCTGGAGAGTCCGGCGGCATTTTGTATGTGTCACAGGATGTGGGAAACAGTGGCGTTACATATGATAGTGACAAACTTCGTTTCAGACAGGGAAGCGTATTATATCTCCCGGTAAAAGATGACACAACAAAAGTAAAATATGAGCAGTTATGTTCAAATGCTGCAACTGACAGACCTGTATATATCGGCAGTGCTGACAGCGGATATTCTGTTCAGATGAAGACAACAACACAGTCTGTAACAGTGGATGATATTACGGGTTATATTGTTGAAAAAGAAGGGCAGAAGTATCTTCCTGTTATATCAGGCGGAGATGTTAAGATCAGAACAATGGCTTTGACAGAATATAATCCGATTATAAATGTCACAGTTACAGGTACAGTGGCAAATGCAGCAGAAAATGGAATTACAGAGATTAAGTTTGACAGTCTTACAGACAGTTCTGCAAAGACGGTTACTGCACAGGTTGACAGCAACGGCAAGTATTCCGTTGTATTAAAGAGAGTAAACGGCAGTGCCAAGTACGAAGTATCAATAAGTGCTGTAGGATTTAAGATTAATGATACCGATAACGGCAATATTCTCGAACTTACAGGTGAAAATGCTACGGCTGTTAAAGACTTTGAAGCAGTTGCCGATGCAGTTGCAACAGTTTCAGGAAGTATTATGGGAATTCCGGCAGATGCTGTAAAAGGAACAGTTTCAGTTAAATTTGTACCTGATAATTCAAAGCTTTCAACGATTGCTGTTGATGTAAAAGCAGAGACAGATGGTTCTTACAGTTTTTCAAATGTAAGTATTAATTCGAGCTCAAATTATTCAGTAGTATTAGGCGGCGTTGACGATTATGAAGTTACAGAAAAGTTAAACAAGGCAGCAGGAGATTATACAGATGTACAAATCGCTGCAACACAGAGAGTAAAGGTTAATGTTTCAGGTAAGTTCGTAACCTCAGATGACAAAGCTTCAGATGTTACAAAGATTACATTTACAAACAAATCTGACAGTAACTATTCTTATTCATTTGATGTAACAGGTGACGGATACAAAGCACAGTTAAGAGCAGGCGAGTACGATACATCAGTTGTATCTGAAAAGTATACTGCATATGACCATGTAAGTGTCGGCAGTTCAGATGTTTTGAATGATGTTTATCTTGAAACAGAAGCAGATACATCACCTGTTAAATATCAATCTGAAGTAAAAGTGGGTAAGGGCCAGCAGTTTGAGACTATAACAGATGCAGTTAAGTATATAGGCAGAATGGCAAGAACAACAGAGAGAGTAACAATTACTCTTACAGATGCTTTATACAGAGAGCAGGTTATGGTTGATACTCCTTATGTTACTATTTCAAGTGAAGCAGGCTCAACAATAACATGGTATTATGGTTCAGGTTATACTTATTACAGTGCAGATATGAATGGTTATTACAGTGAAGCAAGAGCTGTTGATAAGTATGAAAAAGGCGTTGCAATCGGAATGGGGACAGGTCACTGGGGAGCAACAGTTAATGTACTTCCTACAGCTACAGCTTTCCGTTCAGAAGGTGTTATATATGAAAGTTCATTCAACAGATATATGACAACAGAAGAAGTTGAGGATGGCGTAGGCAAAGGTGGAGATAACTCTAAGGTTGACCGTTCTAAAGCAACAGATGCCGATATCAAACTTTATAAAAATAAGGAAAGAGCATGTGTTATTTTCATTGAAGCAGACCAGAGCGAATTCAAGGACTGCCAGTTCTTAAGCTCACAGGATACAATGTTTACAGGAAATAATACAGAGCATACATATTTTAAGAATTGTGTCATCGAAGGTACAACAGATTATATCTGCGGTGATGGTAGTGCGGTATTCGACGGCTGTACATTAAGCATGTATGGATACGGTGACAAAGCAGCTTCAGGAAGTATCATTGTTGCGTCAAAGGCACTTTCACAGTTAGGTTATCTTTTCAACAACTGTAAAGTTGTAAAGACTTCTTATCCGGGAATTAACAACGGTATAACAAAGACATATTTTGCAAGACCATGGAGAGCAGATTCAAAGGTTGTATTTTTAAATACAGAAGTTGAAGATGCTAATACTATCGCTCCTGCAGGATTTACTTCAATGAGTAATGTAACACCTGCAAAGGCTAAGTATTATGAATATAATACACATCTTGCAGACGGAACAAAGGTAAGCACTTCAAGCAGAGCTGCAGGCGTTAATAAGATGACTGATGAAGAAGCATCAGCAGTAAAACTTGAAGATTACTTTGAGGGTTGGACACCTGCATACTATAAATCAGGAGATGTTAAGCCGGAACCGGTTGCAGCAGACTACACAGCAGTAGATGAAGCTATCAAAGCTGCGGAAGCCCTCAACAAAGATGATTATGAGGATTTTTCAGCAGTAACAAAGGCAATCGAAGCAGTAGACAGAACACTTACATCAGAAGAACAGGCAAAGGTAGATGCAATGGCAAAGGCAATAACAGATGCAATTAATGGTCTTGTTAAAAAGCAGCCTGTTGTTGAACCTGATGATCCGGGTAAGACAGACATCAAAGTTGACATTGATAGAAATGAAGATGCTGCTGATTTCAAGGATATTGCATCAGTAGGTGACGTAAAGGTTAAAGATGAAGAAGGCAAAGACCTTACAGTAAGTGAAATTAAGTTAAATGTTGAAAAAATAGCAGCTTCAACATCTGAAAAGATTGATGCGGCTATTGCTGAAAAGAATATCAAGGGATTCGATTCAAAGAATGCGGATTATTATGATATTTCACTCAAAACAACAGACGGAAAAGTTGTTAAGCTTTCAAGCGGTAAGATTAAGATTACTATGTCATACAAGAAAGGAATCAATGCAGCAGATTACAATTTGTATGTATTCCATATGAATAACAACGGAGTTCTTGAAAGTGTAGCAGTTACAGCAGATGAAAATGTTTTCTCATTCGAGGCAGAGTCATTCAGTCCATATGCTGTTGTATACGCAGTAAAGGATTCGGGAAACGATATAACACCGTCAACACCTGAAAATCCAGGAAATGATGAGACACCGGGTACAACAGAGACACCGGGTACAGCAGAGACACCAGGTACAACAGAGACACCGGATTCATCAGTTTCAACAGGTGACAGCTTAGGTATGTTCATGTATATGATAATTCTTGCTGCTGCATTGGCAGGAATGGCAGGAGTAGTCGTATACGACAGAAAAAGAGCAAAATAAAAATTGTTTGTAAAAACAGGTAATAAAAACGCAAAATAACAGCACGCTATTGACAGCGTGCTGTTATTTTTGTAATATATTAGAACATCTAGAAGAAACTATTTATCAAATTTTATGAAAAGGAATGAGCATATGTTTGGAGAAACATTGCATTGCGGTGAACTTATAAAGAGACTTAACGATGCACTTGGAAGAAAGGCTAATAATACGTTGATGTGCGATGATGTTACCCTTTCGCAGATTAAGGTTCTCGCCACTATCAGCGAGGCACCCGATGAGACGATAACGCTAAAAGAACTTGAAAAGCATTTTGAAGTTAAACAGGCAACGATGGCAGGAATTGCTGCACGTCTGGAAAAAAAGGGGATGATAGAGGGGTTTTATGATTCAAATGATAAAAGAATCAAACATGTAAAGCTCACGGCAAAAGGTGAGGAGATATGCAAGACGGCAAGAGCTTCAATGGATGAAAATGAGAGGGAACTTTTAAAGGCACTTAATGATGATGAAAAAAGACAGCTTAGAAATCTTTTGCAGAAAGTATATGACAGTATCAAGTCATGCTGACTGTAGACTTATAAGGTGAATTTAATCGAAGGGAGAATGATAAAAATATGATAAAAACATTAGCAAAATGTATTGGCAAATATAAAAAAGAATCAATTATAACGCCAATATTTACTGCAGTTGAAGTTTTTTTGGAAATTCTTATTCCATTTATAACAGCCTCAATAATTGATAAAGGAATACAGGCCGGAGATATGAGAAAGGTTGGTATTTATGGTGGAATAATGCTTATTATAGCATTTTTGAGCCTTTTTTGTGGTATACAGGCAGGAAAGTATGCGGCGGCAGCATCAACAGGATTTGCGTGTAATCTGAGAGAGAAAATGTATGAAAATATACAGACATTTTCATTTTCTAATATTGATAAATTCAGTACAGCAGGTCTTGTAACACGTATGACAACTGATGTAACTAATGTACAGAATGCTTATCAGATGATAATAAGGATTGCTGTGAGAGCACCTCTCATGATGATTTGCAGTATTACAATGTGTGTAATAATAAGTCCGAGATTAAGTATTATATTTCTTGTTGCACTTATATTTTTAGGATTTGTACTTTTCTTTATTATATATAAAGTAACACCGGTTTTTACATCAGGTTTTGAAAAATATGATGAACTCAATGCGAGCGTTCAGGAGAATATTTCAGGAATCCGTGTTGTTAAGGCATTTGTACGTGAGGACCATGAAAAGAAAAAGTTTAATAAAGCGGCAGATAATCTTTATAAAACATTTGTTAAAGCCGAGTCATTTCTTGCATTTAACAATCCGACTATGATGCTTGTTGTATATGGATGTATTGTTGCATTGTCATGGTTTGCTTCACATTTTATTGTGTCGGGTTCAATTACAACTGGTAATCTTACATCAATGTTCAGTTACGTAATGAGCATGCTTATGGCACTTATGATGCTTTCAATGATATTTGTAATGGTTTCAATGAGTGCGGCAAGTGCAAGGCGTATTTCAGAAGTTCTTAATGAAAAAGCGGACCTTGCCAATCCGGAAAAACCTTATGAAGAAGTGGAAGACGGAAGAATCGATTTTAATCATGTTAATTTTTCATACAGAAAAAACAGTACAGAGGATACTTTACATGATATTGATATTCATATTAATGCAGGTGAGACAATTGGTATTATTGGTGGTACAGGATGCGGAAAATCAAGTTTTGTAAGTCTTATAAGCCGTCTATATGATGTTACTGAAGGTTCTGTATGTGTTGGTGGAAAAGACGTAAGAACTTATGATATGGATGTACTCCGTAATCAGGTGGCTGTAGTATTACAGAAAAATGTCCTGTTTTCAGGAACAATACTTGACAATCTCAGATGGGGTGATGACAATGCTTCATATGAAGATTGTGTTGAGGCATGTAAACAGGCATGTGCTGATGAATTTATCGAGAGAATGCCTAAGAAGTATGATACATGGATAGAACAGGGCGGTACTAATGTTTCAGGTGGTCAGAGACAGAGACTCTGTATTGCGAGAGCATTGCTTAAAAAACCAAAGGTTCTTATTCTTGATGATTCGACAAGTGCTGTAGATACTGCAACAGACGCAAAAATCAAACAGGCATTTGCCCAGAAAATTCCGGGAACAACAAAGCTTATAGTTTCGCAGAGAATTTCAAGTATTCAGGATGCCGACAGAATTATTGTTCTTGAAGATGGAAAAGTCAGTGGCTTTGATACACATAAGAATCTTATGGAAAATAACAAAGTTTACCGCGAAATCTGTGAAGTCCAGATGCAGGGCGGCGGCGATTTCGACGAATCGGCAGAATAGTGAGAATAGGAGGAAGACATGAAAAATAAAAATGAGAACAAAGAGAAGAATCCGCTTTTATTATTAAAAAGACTTCTTTCTTATATAGTAAAAAATTATAAATTGGCATGTTTCATGGTGGTTGTTTGCATATTGGTTTCAGCACTTACAACATTGTGTGGAACTCTGTTTATACAGAAACTTATTGATAATTACATTGTGCCTCTTACCCAGATGGCAGTTCCTGATTATTCACCGCTTGCACAGGCTCTTTTAAAACTTGTAGCAATATTTGCAGTGGGTGTTTTATGTTCCTACGGATATAACAGAATTATGGTAAATGTCGGTCAGGGTACTATGAAAAAGCTCCGTACAGAGATGTTTACTAACATGGAATCACTTCCAATCAGATATTTTGATACACATGCACATGGAGATATAATGTCGGTATATACAAATGATATTGATACATTAAGACAGCTTATAAGCCAGAGTATTCCACAGGTTCTTAATTCACTTATAACACTTGTATCAACATTTGTAAGTATGATAGTTCTTGATATACCACTTACAATTGTATCTGTTATTATGGTTGCAATTATGCTTTTTGTGACATCAAAGCTTTCCGCTGCATCCGGCAGATATTTCGTTGAACAGCAGAAAGATATCGGTAAGGTAAATGCTTATATTGAGGAAATGATGGAAGGACAGAAGGTTGTTAAGGTATTCTGTCATGAGCAGGAAAGTCTTGAACAGTTTAAGCAGATTAATAACAAGTTAAGAGAAAGTGCCAATAATGCTAATAGGATTGCAAATATTACAATGCCTATCAATGGAAATATAGGAAATATAAGTTATGTTTTGTGTGCACTTGTAGGTGGTGTGCTTGCATTAAGCGGCTTTTCAGGACTTACAATTGGTACACTTGTAGCATTTCTTTCATTAAACAAGAGTTTCACACAGCCTGTAACACAGATAAGCCAGCAGGTAAGCAGTATTGTAATGGCTATGGCAGGTGCCGGCAGGGTATTTGACCTTTGTGATGAAGTACCAGAGACAGATGAAGGTGATGTTGAACTTGTAAATATATGTTATGATTCAAATGGTGAAATCCATGAAACTGAAGAACTGACAGAGATGTGGGCATGGAAAAAACCAAATGCTGCAAACAAAGATGAAATGTATACAAGACTTCAGGGTGATGTTACATTTGATGGAGTTGATTTTGGATATAATCCTGACAAAATCGTGCTTCACGATATAAAAATGTTCGCAAAACCGGGTCAGAAGCTTGCGTTTGTAGGTTCTACCGGTGCCGGAAAGACAACAATTACCAACCTTATTAACAGGTTTTATGATATACAGGATGGTAAAATCCGTTATGATGGAATTAATATTAATCATATTAAAAAAGACGATTTACGCCGAAGCCTGGGCATTGTTTTGCAGGATACTAACCTTTTTACAGGCACGATTATGGACAATATCAGATATGGAAGACTTAATGCAACTGATGAAGAATGTATGGCTGCCGCAAAGCTTGCTAATGCTGACGGATTTATAAAAAGACTCCCTGATGGTTATAACACAGTGCTTACCGGCGGTGGAGCGAACCTTAGTCAGGGACAGCGTCAGCTTCTTGCAATAGCGAGAGCAGCAGTTGCAGATCCTCCTGTTCTTATTCTTGATGAGGCGACTTCTTCTATTGATACACGTACAGAAAAACTTGTACAGCGTGGTATGGATGCACTTATGACAGGAAGAACTTCATTTGTTATCGCTCATCGTCTTTCTACGGTACGGAATGCAGACTGTATTATGGTTATGGAACAGGGAAGAATTATTGAGCGTGGTACACATGACCAGCTTATGGAAGAAAAAGGCAGATACTATCAGCTTTACACAGGAAAGTCAATCAGTGCGTAAGATTTTGATTAATTGGTATTAAATAAACATTTCAAAAACACGGGGTATAAAAATATGAAATATGCTTATATTAACGGAAAAATACTTGACGGAACCAAAGATATGCAGGTAAAAGAGGGCTTCGTCATACTTACGGACAATGATAAAATTGAGGATATTGTCAAGGCAGGCACGGATTTGAATGGATATGAAAAAGTTGATTTAAAAGGCAGATATATTATGCCCGGTCTTATAAATATGCATGTTCATCTTGCAGGTAATGGTAAGCCGCAGAAAAAACAGCGTGATAATGAGAAGCTTGTAAAAATACTTATGGGAAATGCACTTATGCGTTCAATTGCATATGGTATGGTTGCCGGATTTGCAAAAACAGAGCTTATGAGCGGCGTGACAACAATAAGAACGGTTGGCGGACTTGGAAGTTTTGATACAAAATTAAGAGATGAGATTAATGCAGGAACAAAGATGGGACCTAGAATACTTGCCGCTAATGAAGGGATTTCCGTGCCTGGCGGACATATGGCTGGCTCTGTTGCTGTTGCAGCGGACAGTATAGATACAGCATTAAAACATCTGGAGCAATCGGAAAAAGAAAAGGTTGATTTGATAAAGCTTATGATTACTGGCGGCGTAATGGACGCAAAAGAAAAAGGTGTTCCGGGTGAACTGAAAATGTCTCCGGAAATGGTAAAGGTAGTCTGTGACAAGGCACATGAAAATGGCTATTTAGTTGCTGCACATGTCGAATCTCCGCAGGGGGTGCGTGTTGCTCTTGAAAATGGTGTTGACTCAATTGAACACGGTGCAAAAATTGATGATGATACAATTAAGTTATTCAAGGAAAGAAAAGCATTTCTTTGCACAACAATTTCGCCTGCACTTCCGTATGCATTGTTTGATCGTTCGATTACCAACGCAACTGAAGTTGAACAGTTTAACGGAAATGTTGTGTTTGAGGGAATAATTGCATGTGCGAAAGCGGCACTTGAAAATGATATACCTGTCGTTCTTGGCAATGATGTCGGATGTCCGTGGATTACACAGTATGATTTCTGGAGAGAATTGTATTATTTCCACAAATATACGGGCGTTTCCAATGCGTTTGCACTGTATACGGCAACCGCAAGAGCTGCCGAAATGGCGGGAATCGGTGATATTACCGGTACGCTCGAAAAAGATAAATGTGCAGATATGATTGTAACCGAGGAAAACCCACTCGATGACCTCAGAGCATTACGACATGTAAAAATGGTTGTCGCAAGAGGAACGATTATGGAAAATCCTAAAGTTAAAATAAATAAGCGTGTCGAGACTGAACTTGATAAATTCCTATAAAAAAACCCCGCTGCGGCGGGGCTTTTTATTCATATACTTCTCAATATTCAAATTTTTGCTTAATCCGGATATTCGCTAGTGATTCCAAAATATTCTTCAAGTGAAATCCAAGCACCATTGTTGTAAAGCTTTTCAGCGAGGTCTTTACCGACATATCTTAAATGCCATGATTCATACTGATAGCCTGTGTATGCATCCTTACCCTTAGGAAAACGTATGCAGAAGCCGTATTTATAACAGTTGTCATTGACCCATCTGCCCTCTGCGGTATCGCCGAAGCTGTCATCTATAGAGTTAAGGTCAAAACAGAGCCCTGTCTGGTGTTCTGAGTTACCAGGTCTTGATGAATAAGTATCTGCGGCAGCTTTTCCATCTCTTGCTACATAGGAATTATATAGATTTACCTGATAACTGTATGAACGGTAAGCACTTGCAATATAGATATTAAGTCCCTGTGAAGAAGCATCAGCCTGCATCGTACGCCATGCACTCATAAGTGTTCTGTCAAGACTTGTTGTGCTTCGCTGGCTTGTTACAGGAACCTCAGGGTCTTGAGGAATAAAATCACTTGGAAGAGAGTAAGTTTTATTGGCGATAAGCACCCCATCAACATATGTTATTCCATTGATAGTCTGGATTGAAAATCCTTTGGATGAGACAGACTGTGAATCAGCATACTGGCTTCCTGAATAATCAGAGCTGTTATCTGATGATGTGGAAGCATCCTGGTCCTCCTCAGATTTTATGTTTTCGCTGTTGTTTTCTGTTGCTGTTTTATTGTCATCAGTAGTAGTCTCAGTATTAGCCGGGACTGTTTTGTCGTTATTCTTTTTTTTACTGTTACAGCCTTTAAATGCTAGTACGAATATAATTACTAAAATTAAAACCGCAATGCCTGCGGCAAGTGTGATTTTTTGTCGTCTGACTACAGCTGCACGCTGTTTTCTTGTTAATCGGTTGTTTGCCATAGTTAATCTCCATTCTGATTTTGCCGTTTTAGTGTGGCAGTTCATAAAACAAACCCATTATTGCATTTACAAAAGAAAATATCAAGTGTTGACGTTTCAATTAAAATAAATATATTGAAATGTTATGTTTTGAGTGGTATATTATTAATACATTTAAAAGAGCGAAAATTACAATTATTTTAAATATGAATGGAGAAATACAATGCATATATCAAAAAATGCTGCGATGCAGATAGTTGATGAAATATCGCAGCTTGTAAAACAAAATATTAATCTTATGGATGAGACGGGGCATATAATTGCAAGCTGTGATAAATCAAGAATAGGCGATTTTCACTATGGAGCATACAAAATCATTACGGAATGTCTTGATGAATATTATCTTAAGAAAGATGATAAGGAAAGAGGAATGAAACAGGGAATTAATCTTCCGCTTGAACTTGATGGTGAAATCGTTGGGGTTGTCGGAATTACCGGAAGTCACGATGAGGTAATAACAGCCGGACGTCTGATAAAAAAGATGACCGAAATTCTGCTTATGGAACGCCGTGTCAGTTATCATCAGCTCATGGATAAGCGTGTAAAAAATGCTTTTTTTGAAGAATGGCTCATAAATGACGGATATAAAAACTTTGATGATCTGAGAGAACGTGGAAAATCTCTTGGGATAGATATAGACAAGCCGGGAAGAATTATTATTGTAAGTATCGATGAACTTGATGAGTATAAAGATAATCAGGAGGGTCAGTCTGTAATTGCCAAATTTGAAAATAATGTTGCAGCATTTCTTAACAGAAATGGTTACAAGGCACATTTCAGAAATGCGTCAAGACAGATAATTCTTATAGATGATATGACAACAGAAAAGATAATAGAATTTTCAAATGAACTTGCAGATTACATATATGAAAAGCAGAAACTGAATCTTAATATAGGGATTGCAGGGAAAAGTGATGATATGCATGAGGCATACATCCAGGCACATAGGGCGTGGAATGCAGCTGCAAATGAACATGAAAAGATTATCTGCTATGAGGATATGAGTCTGGAACTGCTTGTTAACTGTATTCCTGCCAAAATTAAGCTTGAATATATTACCAAGCTTTTCAAGAATTCATCTGTTGATGAAGTAAAAGAATATATGTCACTCCTGAAGGCTTATTATAAAGAGCAGGGCTCTATTCAGGCGGTGTCTGATAGTCTTTATATACATAAGAATACATTGCAGTACAGGATTGGCAAGTTGAAGGAACTGACCGGATATGATGTCAGAAAACCATCCGAAAATCCGGCATTATATATGGCATATCTTATTATGCAGGATATAGAAATGGAAAAAAGTGAAACATATGCTTTGTTACATGAAACAAAATAATTTGTATAATTATGTTACGTGTAACATGTGAAAAGATTTGCTTTCGTGATATGATTGCACCATAGACAGTACGAGCTATTGTACAAATCGTATAAAAAATAACGAAAAGGGGTGTTTATTATGTCAGGAATAGCATTAATTATTGTCTTTATTTTAGCTATCATAGTCATGATAGTAGCAATTTCAAAGTTTAAGGTTCATCCTTTCCTTGCTATCATGGCTGTATCACTTATTCTTGCTATAATTGCAGGAATTCCATTTGTTGATACAGTCACGGCAGACGGAAAGAAGATTTCCGGAATTCCAACAGTAATCGGAGCAGGATTTTCGGGAACATTCAGCAGCATCGGTATTGTAATTATTCTTGGTGCACTTATCGGTTCAGTTCTCGAAAAGACAGGTGCAGCATTAAAGCTTGCCGATATGGTAATTAAAGTTGTTGGTAAGAAGAGACCTGAACTTGCTATTGAACTTATGGGATGGGTTGTTTCAATCCCTGTTTTCTGTGATAGCGGTTTTGTTATTTTGAATCCAATTAGAAAAGCTCTTGTAAAGAGAACAGCAGTATCAAGTGTAGCTATGACAGTCGCTTTGTCAGCTGGTCTTTATATTTCACATGTATTTATTCCACCAACACCTGGTCCGATTGCAGCAGCAAGTACACTTGGTGTAGGTGATAATCTTTTACTGGTAATGGGTCTTGGTGTTGTATGTTCGATATTCCCTCTTATTGCAGGTCTTATCTATGCAAAGTTTATCGGCAAGAAAGTAAAGAGTGCAGACGAGATGGGCGATAATGCAGAAGTAGCAAAAACATATGAAGAACTTGTTGCAGAATATGGCAAACTTCCTAATGGATTTAATGCACTTGCTCCAATTCTTGTTCCAATTATACTTATGGCACTTGGCTCAATTTCATCTATGGCCGGCTGGACAGGAGCACTTGATATCGCCTGCCAGTTCTTAGGAAAGCCAATTATTGCCCTTGCAGTTGGTACAATATTTGCAGTAATCCAACTTGCAACTGCTCATAAGATGAGTGATTTTTATAACATTACTAATGAGACATTAAAAACTGTTGGTCCTATTCTTTTTGTAACAGCAGCAGGTGGTGTTCTTGGTAAAGTTATTTCTTCAACATCAATGGTAAGCTACATAACACAGCATGCAGAAGTGCTTTCGGCAGTAGGTATATTCTTCCCGTTCATACTTGCAGCAATATTAAAGAGTGCACAGGGTTCATCAACAGTTGCTATTACAACAACAGCAGGTATACTTGCTCCGCTTCTTCCTGTACTCGGACTTGCAACACCTGTAAAGTCAGTACTTTGTGTAATGGCTATTGGTGCCGGTGCCATGACAGTATCACATGCTAACGATTCATATTTCTGGGTTGTTACTAACTTTGGTGATATGACACCTGAACAGGGATATAAGACGCAGACAGTATGTACATTAATCATGGGTATTGCATCTATGGTTGAGATATTCATACTTTCATTATTCTTATAATTAAAATGCTGTTAAAATGATATAAAATCAGGAGGATTTATATGGTTATTGGGTTTATCGGACTTGGAATAATGGGGAAACCAATGGCGAAGAATCTTTGTAAAGCAGGATATTCATTAATTGTTAATGACCATCATATAGAAAATATTAATGAACTTGAAAAATGTGGTGCAGAAAGCGGAACATTAGAATATATTGCGAAAAACAGTGATGTTGTTATTACAATGCTTCCAAACAGCCCACAGGTAAAAGAAGTAATTCTTGGTGAAAATGGTGTAGCCCGGTATATGAAATCAGGTACATGTTTTATAGATATGAGTTCAATAAATCCGGTTGACAGCAGATATATTGGAAAAATTTTGAAAGAGAAAGAAATTGAAATGCTTGATGCTCCCGTATCCGGTGGAGAACCAAAAGCCATAGATGGAACAGTTGCATTTATGGTTGGCGGAGATGAGAATACATTCGAAAAATATAAAGAAATACTTTTTAAAATGGGTTCATCTGTAACCAGATGCGGTGAGCTTGGAGCAGGAAATACAACTAAACTTGCTAATCAGATAATTGTAGCAGGTAATATACAGGCAGTGTCAGAAGCATTTATTCTGGCAAAAAAGGCCGGTGTTAATCCTGAGTGTGTCTTTGAGGCAATAAAAGGCGGGCTTGCTGGTTCTACAGTAATGAATGCAAAAGTGCCTATGATGATTAATGATGATGTAAAGCCGGGATTCAGGGTTGATTTACACATCAAAGATTTGAATAATGCTTTGGAATGTGCACACAGTGTTGGTGCTGTTGTTCCAATGACATCACAGATTCAGGAGATAATGCAATATCTTCATAATAATGGAGACGGAAGCAGTGACCACAGTGCAATAATTCATTATTATGAGAAACTGGCAGATATCAAACTTTAATATTTGTATTTCGATAAAAACCAGAAAAGTCTGGTATATAATAGAAAATCAGACGGAAAGGGGAAACATATGAATTATGAATTAAAAAAGGTTGCAGATAATATAATAGATGCAGCAATAAAAGCTGTTCTGCCGGATAAAGCAGTAATAAGAGCACTTGAGAATAAAGAATTTCCCGGCAGGGTAATTCTTGTTTCAGTAGGAAAAGCAGCATGGCAGATGGCAAATGCTGCATCAGAATATTTGGGCGATAGAATAGATAAAGGTATTGTTATAACAAAATATGGACATGTCAAAGGTGAGATAGAAAATGTGACATGTTTTGAAGCAGGACATCCTGTACCGGATGACAATTCTTTTATGGCAACGCAGAAAGTCCTTGATATGGTTTCTGATTTAAAAAGTAATGATACAGTTCTTTTCCTTCTTTCAGGAGGTGGAAGTGCATTGTTTGAAAAACCACAGATTTCAGGTGATGAGCTCTCAGACATAACTAACCAGCTTCTTTCCTGTGGAGCAGACATTGTGGAGATAAATACTATAAGAAAACGTTTATCTATGGTAAAAGGCGGAAGATTTGCAAAAATATGCGAACCGGCACATGTATATTCAATTGTGCTTTCAGACATACTTGGAGATCCTCTTGATATGATTGCTTCCGGACCGGCGTGTCCTGATTCTACTACATGTGAGGATGCAAAAAAAATTGTAAATAAATATAACCTGAAGCTTTCACCGGATGCTGAAAAGCTTATGGATGTTGAAACACCAAAAAAACTGGATAATGTTACGACATTGATTAATGGCAGTGTAAGAGAACTTTGCAATGCAGCGGCAAAAGAATGTGAAAAACATGGCTTTGAGTCAGTAATTCTTACAGACCAGCTTTGCTGTCAGGCGAAGGAAGCAGGAAGTTTTCTTGCTTCTATAGCAAAAACACATTGCCATGGTAATAAAAAGACAGCCTATATTGCCGGTGGCGAGACAGTTGTTAATCTCACTGGACATGGCAAAGGCGGAAGAAATCAGGAGATTGCACTGTCAGCAGCCAGTGGAATTGATGGTATTAAAAATGCTGCCATATTCAGTATAGGAAGCGATGGAACTGATGGTCCGACAGATGCCGCTGGAGGATATGCTGATGCTGATACTGCGGGAGAACTCAGAAAGAAAGGCATTAATATATTTGATGTTCTAAGACAAAATGATGCATATAATGCATTAAAAGAAACAGGCGGACTTATTATAACAGGTCCGACCGGAACAAATGTTAATGATGTTGCTGTGCTTCTTATTGATTGCGATTGATAGTTAATAAGAAGAAGCGGTAATATTCATATAAAAGTACCTTCCATCCTATTTGCAGGACTGCCACACTAAGTGATTGGTTTGGCAGTCCTTTTTATTTACGCGTGTAACGAGCCAAAGTCCGTGCTTGCACGAGACCTTGGCGACTGCCGCGATAACTTGAGAAACCCGCGGAGCGTGTTTCTCATAGTTTATTAGGACTGAAGTATATAATTGAATTTAATATGTGTAAAAATGCCAACATGATTTGCTTTTAAAAAATAATCGGGATATAATTAAATAAAATTAACGTGAATATAAATATTGATTTATAGAGGAGGTACAATTTTATGGTGAAAAATTTTGGACAGTTATCATCAGGGGAAACAGCACATCTTTACAGTTTAATGACAGATATGTTAAGGATTTGTGTCACTGATTTTGGCGGAACACTTGTGAGTGTGGAAGTTAAGGATAAATCAGGCAAATTTGTTGACATAACGCTTGGTTATGATGATGTTGCAGGTTATGAAAATGACAATGACTGTTTTGGGTTTAATATCGGAAGAAATGCAAACAGAATTTCCAATGCACAATTTACCTTAAATAATATTAAATATGTACTTGCAAAAAATGATGGGGAAAATAATCTGCATAGCGGGCCACATCTTTTTTCAAAAAGAATGTGGCATGTAACAGAATACAGGGATGATTCAATTATATTTGAAATTGAGAGCCTGCATCTTGACCAGGGATTTCCCGGAAATGCAAAGTTTTATATTATATACAGAATAACAGGCAGTAATTCATTTGAGATTGAGTATAATGCAGTTCCTGATATGGATACAGTAATTAATATGACAAATCACAGTTATTTTAATCTTAATGGAGAGGGAAGTGGAAGTATTGTTAATCATAAGACCGTTATACATGCAGTTTCTTTTACACCATTAAGAGCCGGTGCAATTCCTACAGGAGAAGTTCGTGCAGTTGATAAAACACCTATGGATTTTAGAAAAATAAAAAGAATAGGTAATGATATTAATTCAGAATATGAGCAGATTAAGATTGCGGGAGGTTACGACCATAACTGGGTGATTGACCACCCTGATTCACAGAGGCTGGCTGAATGTGTGGAAGTTTACGGAGACAAAACCGGTATTGCTATGAAGATAAGCTCGGATTATCCAGGAATTCAGATGTATACAGGCAATTATATTGGAAATGTAAAAGGAAAACACGGACATATATACGCACCCCGTGATGGGGTATGTTTTGAGCCGCAGTATTTTCCGGACGCAGTCAACAGACCAGAGTTTGAAAGTTCTGTATGTAAGGCGGGTCAGAAATTTGATAAAAAAATAAAGTATGTTTTTTTTAATGAGAAATATTGCTAATATTTGTATTTTGAATTATATTGTTCATTGAAAGATTTATTAATAAATGGAGGATTTATGAAAAAAATTAGCGAACTTATGCCGGAGGCATATGATTTTAATGGAAAGCTTCCATTGAAGCAGGCAATACCACTTGGACTTCAGCATGTTATGGCGATGTTTGTTGGTAATCTTACACCGCTTCTTATTATAACCGGTGTATGCGGGATTGGTGCAGGAAGTGAATATGCATCTGTTCAGGTTGCACTTTTACAGAATGCGATGATTATAGCCGGTATTGTAACACTTATTCAGTTATTTGCAATTGGACCAATAGGTGGAAAAGTACCTATTATTATGGGTACAAGTTCCGGATTTATAGGAGTATTCAGCAGTGTAACTAAAATTATGGGCGGTGGAGTATTAGCTTATGGAGCACTGATGGGGGCATCTATTATAGGAGGCTTGTTTGAGACTGTACTTGGAGCATTTATTAAACCTTTGAGAAGATTTTTTCCATCAGTAGTGACAGGAACTGTAGTTTTATCTATAGGTTTGTCACTTATATCAGTTGGTATTAATTCTTTTGGAGGTGGAAATTCAGCTAAAGATTTTGGCTCTTTGGAAAATCTTTTTCTGGCTTTTGTTGTCCTTGTAGTGATATTGTTTTTTAAACATTGGACGAAAGGATATATTAGTTCATCAGCTATACTTATTGGAATTATAGTTGGTTATATTGTTGCATTTATTATGGGATTAGTTCTTCCACATACAGCAGTTTCTGCTGATGGAGTAGAATATACAAAGTCATGGGTGCTTAACTGGAACAAAGTTGCAGAGGCAAAATGGATTGCAATTCCAAAGTTTATGCCGATAAAACCTGTATTTGACCTGAGAGCAATTTTGCCGGTGCTTGTTATGTTTGTTGTTACAGCGGTAGAAACAGTTGGTGATATTTCGGGTGTTATGGAAGGTGGAATGCAAAGAGAAGCAACAGACAAGGAACTTTCAGGCGGTGTTATGTGTGATGGTATCGGTTCAACACTGGCAGCATTGTTTGGCGTTCTTCCTAATACATCATTTAGCCAGAATGTTGGTCTTGTTGCAATGACAAAGGTTGTTAACAGAATAGCACTTGCTTCAGGAGCTGTTTTTCTTATACTCTGTGGACTTATTCCAAAACTAGGTGCATTAATTTCAATTATGCCTCAGTCTGTACTTGGAGGTGCTGCAGTTATGATGTTCTCATCAATTATAGTAAGCGGTATTCAGCTTATAACTAAAGAACCTCTAAATGCAAGAAGACTTTCTATAGTTTCAGTTGCACTTGGAGTAGGTTATGGTATGGGAGTCAGTCCGGCAATTCTTTCACATACACCACAGGCAGTCCAGCTTATATTTGGTGAATCTGGTATTGTTCCGGCAGCATTTGTTGCAATAATACTTAATGTGATATTGCCGAAAGACGAATAATATCATCCGGTGTGTCAATATCATATAATTCATATTTATCCTGTGCAGGAACAGCAATGACCTGTGCAGGATATTTTTTAATAATAAATCCGCCACCTTTGTGTTCTGGGAGATTTAAAAGTTCGTTAAAATAATGAGATGGAAATATACATGGAGAGCCGGCATTTCCGTTAAAACTAAGTCTGCATATTTTATCATTATGATAAACAAATAAAAGACAAAGAAGTTGTAGGCTTGTTCTTTTTATTAATGGTTGATCTGCTGGCAGAAATAAAATTCCACCAGAATATGAATTATTAATAATATGTGTCACGCCGATACGTATCATGTCATTTCTGTATGGCATATCATGTTTTATAAAATGTATATTTTCATGTCTGCATATATCGGCTACATCGTTGTGGCGTGTTACAACAATACGGTCTTTAAAATTTACAAAGCGGCTTTCTGATATAGCATTTTCAATAAGCGTTTTTCCATTAAAGTCAGCAGTCAGCTTATTATGACCAAATCTTTTTGACATGCCTGAGGCCATGATAATGCATGAGAGGTTATTGAATATAGTGTCTATATCTATAAGAAGTACATCTTTTCGTGAACGTATTTTGTCAAGAAAAGATGTTGACTGTTTCCTTATTATAGCTAATACATGTGAACTGTTCAGAAGTTCAAATATAGAAGTCTGGAATTGAATGCAGGAACTTTCAAGATATCCGAGTTCATCAATAACAAAAAATCTATTATTTGAATTGTCAATGTGTGAACGGATAGCCGGTATGGCACATTTAAGAAAACCTTCTTGTACGGCTTTCATGTTATTGCCTTTTGATAAAGAATCAGGGTTTGCGGTTAGTGGAGTGCCTATTGTATATTCACGTGCATTTTCAATAAGATTAGATTTTATAACTACTTCAGGTTTCAGGGTTTTGTAACTTCGCAAAAAATCAAAATTTTCATTTAAAAGCTCGCATAAATTATTTAAAAGAGTTGATTTGCCACTGCCCTTGCAACCTGTAATAAAAAGATGTTTCTTGTCGGTTATATTGTAAAAATTAAGGACTGCTGAAGCATCCATATAAAAATTATTCATAATAATCCCATCCTTTATAATGAAAGAACTGTTTTGTGTAATCTACCGTTAGCATCGGCACATTCTACTACATTAATATTACTATATAAAAATGACATTTTTTCATTGATTTCTGTAATATCTGCTGTATGGACATCAATATCAGATATGATTTTTCCGTTTTTCATAAGAAATATTACATCGCTGTACTCAAGTGCCAGTTCAGGACTGTGGATACACATTATTACACATTTATTATTTCTTGAAATATGAGTTATATGCTTCATAAGCATATGTCGATTTGCAAAATCAAGAGCACTGTCGGGTTCATCAAGAAGCAGAAGAGGTGTATCTTCTATAAGCGTTCTTGCAAGTATGCATAACTGTTTCTGCCCTTCACTTAAAGTTAAAAAATCAGTGTTGTATAAACCGGCAAGTCCTACAGAATCGATGGCTTTATCGACCTGCTGTCTCATATTACTGCTGTATGATTCAAATATCCGAAGATGTGGATTAAATCCTAAAAGACATACTTCTCTTACCGTCATACTTATATTTATTCCGGTTTTCTGCGGTATATAGCTTATTAACCGGGCTCTTTTTTTTACTGACATTTTTTCCAGTGTTTTTCCGTTAAGTCTGCATATGCCATTGTGACCGGTAAGATTCATAACAGCTTTCATAAGGGAAGTTTTGCCACATCCATTATTTCCGATAATAGCATAAATATGTCCAGAATGTGCATTAAAGCTTACATTTTCAACAGCACATTTATGACCATAGTATACAGATACATCTGATATATCAAGTGTTGGAACGATTAAATCAGGCATTACAAATCCTCCTTTTTGTTTGATTTTATAAGAAGAATTATAAGCAGCGGTGCCCCAATAACAGATGTAAATATACTTACAGGAAGTTCGGATGATGATAAACTTCTTGCAAAAATATCTGAAAGAGTCATTATAATAGTGCCGGCAAAACCGCTTGAAATGTATGTGAAACGGTCATTTCTTCCAGTGAGCAGTCTGGCAATATGTGGGGCTATAAGACCGATAAAACTTATGAGACCGGTTACACATATTATTGATGAAACTATTAACGTCGCTGTAATCAGTATAATGAATCTGAATATTGTGACATTTACACCTAAAGAAGCTGCTTCATCTTCATTGATAGATAGTATTAGAATTTGCCTGTATAGTAAAAGTATAATAAAGAAACCAATAAATGTTATAAAAAAGGGAATAGCAATACTGTCGATAGATATACCATTGAGACTTCCCATAATCCAGTATTCTATGGATGCAAGCTGTTTTTCCGGGTCAGCAGCAAGTTTTAAAAACATAAGAATTGTCTGTGCAACAGAGTGGATTGCAATACCTGTAAGTATTATGGTGTATCTGTTTTTTCCCGGAACTGCATATGCTGTAAGAAGTGTAATCGAAAGTGCAATTAGACCTCCTGCAAATGCACATATTGAAATAAATGGTGCTGAAGCTGAAACTGCAACGATAGCAAATGCTGCCCCGGCACTTGCCCCGGATGAAACACCTGCAATATCAGGCGATGCAAGAGGATTTTTAAATACCAGCTGGTAAACATAACCGGCAATTGAGAGACCAAATCCACCAATAATTCCCATAATTACACGTGGTAAGCGGAGACGGAAAAACACCATAAGCATCATTTTATCGCCGTCCAGTAATCCTTTTATTGTAAGTGGATATTGTCCTGTAAAAACTGACCATATGGATACTGCAATAAGAAGCAGTATCCATATAACAGATAAAAATATAATTTTGTTTTTGTAGTTAGTGATTTTTAACATAAATCATTCCCGTATTATTTTGAAGGTGTAAATCCATAGAAATTTTTATAAAATTCTGTTACGCATGATTCGTAGAAATCTTTTGTTATTTTATCAGGATGAAGGATATGTGCAATATAAATACTGCCGAGAAAACTTCCTGGTACCGGAGAGTCCCATGCTTCAATATCATTTGGAAGCTTTACAACATTTTTATTTTTAATTGCTGTGCAGTTTGCAAGATTGGCATCATTTAATACATCGTCAACAGAGTATGATGCATCAGCAGCTATAATAATATATTCAGGATTCCATGCAAGAATCTGTTCGTAAGAAACATTTGCCCAATAAGTATCTGTAAGTTCAGATGCAACATTTTTTCCACCGGCATTTGTAAGAAGCGTATCCTGATACATATGCCTGCCTGCTGTTGACAGAACAGAACTGTTGCCGGCAAGATATACAGATGGGGCTTTTTCATCTGCAACTTCATTTTTTGTACTTGTTAAAAATGTATCTATTGAATTATTAAGAGCAGTAGCTCTTCCATATGTATTAGTTATTTTTCCTGCTAAAGTTATGCATTCTTTTAAAAGCGACTGATCTTCAGGATTTACAACAACTGCTTTTATACCAAGTTCATCAAGTGTATCGGCAGCTTTTTTTAATTTCATCGGAAGAAATACTACATCAGGAGCAGCTGCAACACATGCTTCTGTATTAAATTCTTTTGCAGTTCCCATATTAGGCAGATTTACTGCTGAAGGAGCAGCAAGTTTATATATATTTCGTGTGTTTGCTTTTGCTTCAATACCAACGAGCTTATCTGTTAATCCCAGTGCGATAAGAAGACTTGTTGAAATATAGTATGAAGAAGCAATTTTTTCAGGAGCTTTATCAAATGTTACAGTTCTTCCAGCCTGGTCTGTAACAGTGAGAGGGTAACTTACACCGATTTCGTTGAAATTAGACATGATTTCAAAAGCAGATGTAGTATTTTCTGTTGTGTTTTTATCATTGCTGTCAGAATGTGAAAAGTTGCATGCAGTGACAGAGACAAGCATAATCATCGATAATGCGACAGCAGATATTTTTTTAAAAAAATTCATTACAAAAATCCTTTCATTAATTTATTTTAATTTAGCAAATATAGTTTATCAGATTGACAATATTTTTACAAGCCGTTATATTTATAGCAGTTAAATGCAGAATACTGCAAAATTAAAAGATTGGAGTTTTTATGCTTAATATACAGAATTATATTAAAGTTGAAAGTCTTGATGAAGCTTATGAGCTTAACCAGAAAAAGAATAACAAAATTATTGGCGGTATGATGTGGATGCGTATGGGCGATAGCAGAATAAATACAGCAATCGATTTGTCAGGACTTGGACTTGATAGAATTGAAGAAAATGATGATGAATTTAGAATTGGATGTATGGTAACATTAAGGCAGTTGGAAGTTCATGATGGATTTAATCAATATACCGGTGGATGTGTAAAAGAAGCTTTAAGACATATTGTTGGGGTTCAGTTCAGGAATCTTGCGACAGTTGGCGGAAGTGTATTTGGAAGATACGGTTTCTCTGATGTGCTTACACTTCTGATTGGATTAGATTCTTATGTTGAGTTGTATAAGGAAGGTATTGTCAGGCTTGAAGACTATGCTGGTCGAAGCTATGACAATGATATTATTATAAATATTATTGTAAAGAAAAGACCGGTGCATATGTTTTATGAAGCAGTGAGAATTACTGAAACTGATTTGCCTGTATTGACATGTTCAGGAGTAAAGTTTGCAGATACAGGTTTATGTAATATTTGTATAGGTGCACGACCTGGGAAGGCTGTTATTGTTAAAGATAGTCATGACATACTTTCATCTGGAATTAGTGAAGAATCAATAGAAAAATTTGCTGATTTTGTTGAAAAAAATCTGCCAACACAGGGAAATATGCGTGGAAGTGCCGGTTATAGAAGCCATCTCGCAGGTGTTCTTACAAAAAGAGCTTTAATAAATATTAATAAATAATTGAGATTCAGATGGGAGAATATATGTTAGTTAATATTAAATTAAATGGAAAATCTGTCGTATCTGACATAGCCGCTGATATGACACTTTATGATTTTGTGAGAAAACACGGATGCTATAGTGTAAAATGCGGCTGTGAAACTTCTAATTGTGGTCTGTGCACAGTGTTTCTTGATGAAAAACCTGTTCTTTCATGTTCAGTTCTTGCTGTAAGAGCGGATAAATGCAGTGTAACAACGCTTGAAGGTATTCAGGAAGAGGCTTCTGAATTTGTAACTTTTATAGCAGACCAGGGAGCTGAACAGTGTGGTTTTTGCAATCCGGGATTTGTTATGAATGCAATTGCACTTTTCAGAGAAAATCCATATCCGGATGAAAATGAAATTAGAGAATATCTGTCAGGAAATCTCTGCAGGTGTTCCGGTTACGAAGGGCAGCTTAGAGGAATTCTTAATTATATTAAAGCTAAAAAAGAAAAGGAGTTACAGTAATGAAAGCAGTTAATAAAGCTATACGAAAAAAAGATGCGATGCAGCTTCTGCTTGGAAAGCCTGTGTATACAGATGATATTGCACCAGATGACTGTCTTATTGTGAAGTTGTTGCGTTCTCCTTATGCTAATGCTGTCATTAAGAATATTAATGCGGATATAGCAATGAAAGTACCTGGAATAGAGGCAGTTTTTACATATAAAGATATTGACCAGAATATGAAACGTTTTACATGTGCCGGACAGACATATCCTGAGCCAAGTCCGTATGACAGGCTCATACTTGACAGACATGTAAGATTTATAGGGGATCCTGTTGCTATTGTTGCCGGGGTTGATGAAAAGTGTGTTGATAAGGCAATGAAGCTTATAAAAGTAGAATATGAAGTACTCGAACCTGTACTTGATTTTACTAAAGCGAAAGATAATAAAATTCTCGTTCATCCGGAAGATAACTGGGAATCACTTTGTCCTGTCGGAGCTGATAACAAAAGAAATCTTTGTGCACATGATGAGAGTGGTAATGGAGATATAGATAAAGTCCTGAATGAGTGTGATGTTGTTATTGACAGAACATATCATACAAAAGCATGCCAGCAGAGTATGATGGAGACTTTCAGGACGTTTTGCACAATAGATACATATGGCAGACTTCATGTTGTAAGCTCAACACAGATTGTATTCCACTGCAGAAGAATCATATCACATGCACTTGGAATTTCGCCATCAATGATAAGAGTTACAAAGCCTAGGATTGGTGGTGGTTTTGGAGCAAAGCAGACGTCTGTTTCAGAGATATATCCTGCATTTGTAACTTGGATGACAAAAAAGCCTTCAAAGATTATTTTTTCGAGAAAAGAATCATTGTCAGCATCATCACCAAGACATGAGATGCAGATGCATGTAAGACTTGGTGCAACAAAAGATGGCATAGTAAAAGGGATAGATTTGTACACATTGTCAAATACTGGGGCATATGGTGAGCACGGACCAACTACGGTCGGACTTTCAGGGCATAAATCAATTCCACTTTATGGAAAGGCAGAAGCATTTCGTTTTGTAAGTGATGTTGTATACACTAATGTTATGTCAGCTGGTGCATATAGAGGGTATGGTGCAACGCAGGGACTTTTTGCTGTAGAATCTGCAGTAAATGAACTGGCAGATATTCTTCATATGGATCCATTTGAAATAAGATTGAAGAATATAGTAAAAGAGGGAGATGTAATGCCGGCTTATTATGGACAGGTAAATACAAGCTGTGCATTGGACAAATGTCTTTTAAAAGTTAAAGAAATGATAAAGTGGGATGAAAAATATCCTATGCGTAAAATTTCCGATACAAAAGCCCGTTATGTTGGAATGGGAATGGCAATGCAGGGTTCTGGTATTTCCGGCGTAGATGTAGGAAGTGCAACTTTAAAGCTGAATGATGAAGGTGTCTATACAATGAACATAGGTGCAGCTGATATGGGTACAGGTTGTGATACCATACTTGCACAGATTGCAGCAGAAGTTCTTGAATGTAATACTGATGATATAAGCGTATTTGGTGCAGATACTGATATTTCACCTTATGATTCAGGTTCATATGCATCAAGTACAACTTATATAACCGGTAAGGCTGTTGAAAATTGTGCATTAGAATTACGTGACAGAATTGAAACGCTCGGTGCAAAAATACTTGGATGCAATAAATGTGATGTTAAATTCGATGGCAGCAAAGTAATATGTGAATCAGGCAATAATAAAGATAAGAGTGTAACACTTGCAGATATTGCCACAGCATCAATGTGCGGAAATGATATATCACTTTCTGTTACTAATACTCATTCATCACCAATCTCGCCGCCACCATTTATGGTTGGTGCAGCAGAAGTTGAAGTTGATCTGCTTACAGGTGAGAGCCATATTGTTGAATATGATGCATGTGTAGATTGTGGAACTCCGGTCAATCCAAATCTTGCAAGAGTACAGGCAGAAGGTGGCATTTTGCAGGGAATTGGAATGGCAATGTCAGAAAATATCACATATTCAGATAAAGGAAAACTATATGAAAACTCTTTCTTACAATATAAAATACCATCTAGAATGGATATTGGACATATTAATGTTGAGTTTGAGAGCAGTTATGAAAACGCAGGTCCATTTGGTGCAAAATCGATAGGTGAAGTAGTAATTAATACACCGCTTCCTGCAATTACAGATGCATTAAGCCATGCAGCAGGAAAACGTTTTTATGAACTGCCGATAACTCCTGAGCAGATTGCAATGTCTAATTCATTGTAAGCATTTTTTTATAACTGCTTGGCGACATTCCCATATTTTTCTTAAAGACATCACCGAAAAAGTTGCTGCTGTTGTAACCACACAGCACAGCGATTTCTGTGATGCTTTTTTCTGAAGAAATAAGCAGGGATTTGGCGGCTTCAATCCTTGTTTTTGTCAGATATTCCTTAAATGTCATGTTTGTGAATGCTTTTATTTTCTTTGACAGCCCTGATTCACTGAGTCCGAATTTCTTTGCAAGTCCAGGAAGGGTCAGGTCATTTCCGTAATTGTCATCTATATAATGAAGAATCTCGCCGGTAGTGATATTGGACAGGTCAGTTTTCTTAATGATTTCATCATTGTATCGGTGGCATCTTATAATGTAAATAATCATTTCAAAAAAATAAGCCTTTGTGAGAGGGGCAGAAAGATTATCAATATTATACTTTTCAAACTGGATTTTTTCAAATAATGAAGAAAGATTAGAAAAACTCTTTCTTGACAACTTTATATGGCGGTTTATGAAAAGATTGTCGATTTCTTCCTTAAAATTATCGTCAAAATACCAATTGAGCTGTTCTGTTGATATGTATAAGACTGTTCTTTTTACATCCACTGTATCATAATATACAAATGTATGCTCTTTAAAAGCAGGAATAAACAGAACACTTCCGTCTTCAAGGGTATATTTTTCATTTTCTATATAAACATGGCATTTACCTGACTGCAAAAAGTATATTTCATTAAACTGATGTGAATGTGAAAGAGGAGGCAATCCTTCAACATGTCGGGTTCTATGGTCAATTACAAAGTCTTTACTGATTTTTTCTAACATACTATATAATCCTCACTTTTTAATCTTTAGAATTTTTAATCAGGACTTATAACGGTACTTTTTATAAAAGTCCTTATTTTATGTAAATTATAATTTATTTTGCAGATAATTGGTAGTATGTTTTTGGTAACAAATTTATAATGAAGTCATAAAATATTCACAAAAACTCATAAGGAGGCAGTAAAAAATGCGAAAAGTTACTAAGTCATTGGTTACGCTTGGATTATGCACAACAATGCTGGCGGGAGCGTTTATTAGTGTTCCTACAGCTGGTGCACTTTCAGGTCTTTCCAAAGTTGATACTGTATATGCAGCAGACGGTGAACAGGTTGAATTGGGAGATCTTGTTTTGCGATTCCTTGCCATAGGAGAGTATGAGCCTAACCGTTATACAAAAAAGGACGGCAATAAGTGGGGACCAGAGGAGATTGAAAAAGGACTTCTTATCAAGGCTGATATGGTTCTCGGAGAAGGCAATGCCGAGGGAATGATGGCACCTATGAAGTGTTCGCTCGAAGATATTACAGGTCATGTTGATGCAGATGTTTCCACGGGAAATATTGTTATTACATATAATGGACTTACACTTACAATGAAAGCAGGCAGTACAACTGCTGAGCTTAAAAACGGAACAGATACAAAGACACTTAATATGAGAAGCGAAGTTGCTCCTTATTTTAAAAAGATTGATGGAGAGAAAAATGCAGACGGAAGCGATTACTACGCATGCTATCTTCCTGTAAAATTTACTGCTGAAGCACTTGGTGGCAATGTTGTATGGAACGATGCAATGCACAGGATTGAAATGGCATTTGCTTTTTACGCATCGGATGCAGCAGCATCTCCTGTAGTTAATTCAAAATCTGATTACACAACAAAGAAGATGGAGTCTAATTCTAATACATACAGTAAGATGAAAGAAAGACTTGATACTACAAAGCTTACTTCTGAGCAGGTTAAGACCAATGTTGCCAATATGATTAAGGCAGGTCTTAATGTTGTAAATCCAGTATATCAGAATGATGACGGTGGATGGGCAAAGACAAATACAGAATATGATTTGCTTGAAGATTCATTTGCAAGATTGTATACAAAGGGATATTCGACAGTTGATAATGGTGCAACACATGGACACATGAAATTCTTATCAAGAATTATACGTCTTTCAAAAGAAAATCCTACATTATTTGCGGGATATTCGACAGAGCTTTCAACTATTGAAAAAGGTTTCTGGAAAGCTGCAAAATATATGTGTGACGCACAGAATGATAACGGAGGATGGCCACAGTATTATCCTTATGGTGTAGGATATTTCAAGAATATCACATTTAATGATAATGCGATGCCTGACCTCATGGAATCAATATATGCACTTTCAAATGACAGCGGTCTTACAGACAGTGAACTGTGTGAAGATTACGCATGGGCAAGAGAAGAGATTAAGAACCAGACAAATCCTTATGTTCTCGAACTCGGCATCAAGCACGATACATTGAAGTCAGTATGGGATAAAGGTCTTGATTTTGTAATCAGGGCACAGGTTGTAATCGACGGAACTAAGACAGGATGGGCACAGCAGTATGAACCTGATGCGGTTGACCCGGTTCCTGCGGGCGGACGAGCATTCGAGCTTCCTTCAGTATCTCCTGACGAGAGCCTTACAATGGTAAAAGTTCTTGCAAATATTGTAAATCCAAGTGATGCGGTAAAAGAGGCAATCACAAGTTATGTAAACTGGATTAATTCGGTAGGTATTACAGGCTATGGTATATACAACATTTCCGACAGAACAAGAGAACTCGGTACAGACAGACTTTTCTTAAAAGATGGAAGTACAACAAAGCAGTTCGGACGATTCTATGGACTTGATACAACTGGTAAATATTACGGTTTCACTGAGGAACAGATGAAGAATAAGCTCACAAGCAATAAGTTCTACGAGATATTCGCAGGAAGAGATTCAGTGGCACAGCTTAGCATGAATTATGGCATGTGTGAGAGAAGAATCGGTTATTCATATGTAAGAACTGGTGCTGATACAAAAGCAAAGACCATATATGATGCTTGGAAAAAGGCACTTGGCGAGTAATTGGTGCATTTAATATGTGATTAGTATTTACATAAATGGAGGCTAAAATGAAACGAAATATAAAAAAGACTATAAAAAAAGCGGTTGTCGCAGTTGCCGCTGCGTCTATGCTTACGGTTCTTACAGCACCGCTTGCTGTTATGCCTGTAAGTGCCGCAACTGTAACAAGGGGAAGCTATGATTTCTCAAACATGGTTGTAAGAAGAGTATGGTTTAATACAGATGATCCTGTATTTTTAATTGATGATTATCAGAGAGTATGGCTTGATTCCAGTGTCAACGTTCTTGCGACAGGTAATGCCACAAATCCGAATCCTGATACAAGCAATCTTATGGCACCGATGAAAAATATGTTTGCTTATATCGGAGCCGATTATAAAGAGGACGGCGATAAAATTACAGTAAGCATGAATAATACAACTGTAAAATTAACAATCGGTTCAACAGATGTTGAAATTAACGGAAATGTTAAAACAGGTGCATTAACAGATGAGCAGAAACCTGTAAAAGTAAATGCAAAAGATACATATGCTGATATGAATACATATTTAACAGAAGATTATAATGTTGTATATCTTCCTGTTGCATATGTACTTGATATATTCGGTGCTGATATGTATAAAGATACAAAAATGGCAAACAGCTTTTATGCAGCAGTTCCTGTTATGAAAACAGATGTTGTACCTTCGTATGAGACATCTTCAAAGGGTTATGGAATACGTTATGATGCGTTGCTTGCAGGTACAGCATCACTTGATACGACAGCAGCAGACACAATCGTAGCTTTGCAGAATGAAGACGGCGGATTTGCTGTACTTCCTGATAATTTTGAAATGGCACAGACAGGAGCGTCTCTCGGAAGCCTTAAAGGTGCTTCAAGCATTGAAAACGGTGCAACTACAGCGGAGTTAAAATATCTTGCAAAGTATATTACGGAAAATAAGCCTGAAGATTCAAAATATCAGGACGCATTTATAAAAGGTATTAAATTCCTTCTTTCAACACAGCTTGATAACGGCGGATGGACAATGCAGCCAAACGGCGGAAGCGGATTTAACGGAAATATTGAAGTCGGAAATAGTGCAATGACAGAAGTTCTCACACTTTTAAGCGACATTGCCGTATTAAATAATCAGAATTATGTATTTGCAAGAAAAGCAATGAATGTTGACGCAATCAAGTCAGCTGTAGAAAAAGGAAATGATTTTATCGTTGCTTCACAAATAAGCAATAATAACAAAAAAGCGGGCTGGGCATCACAGTATGACAAAGCTGGCAAAGTCACAATGGGACGTACATATGAAAGAGCGTCTGTAAGTTCATACACAACAAAAGCCGTGGTTGATTATCTTATGACAATCCATAATCCGTCACAGGCAGTAAAGGATGCCGTAGAGAGTGCTTACAGCTGGCTTAAAGATGTTAAGATTGCCGATAAAGAGCAGGAAGTTGTAAAAGATACATCTATGAACAACGGATTTGATGTATATTTTGTAGATGGAAACGGAACATGGGCATCAAACTATGTTTATGATGAAGCAAATGATTCATATCGTCCGTTATATTCAGATGTTGACCCGACAAGAGCAGATCAGAAATATGTAAATGTATATGATTTATTCAATCTTGACGGTAATCAGGTTGGCCAGTCAAAAATTAACAATAAAGATTTAATTCTTTATTCAACACGTACAACAATTTCTTACTATGATAACAATCTTTGTGATGAACTTATCGCAACAGGATATGACACATGGAAGGGTTACCTTGCTAATGGATTCCCAGAAATTCCTACAGACCCTGCTGATACACCTGACAACGGCGGTACAGACCAGGGCGGTGACAATTCAAACACAGGTGATACAGGAAATGGCGGCAGTGCTGATACAGCAGGTAATCAGACAAATACAGGTGATACAACACCATTTGGTTTATATGCCGCACTTCTTGCAATATCAGGCGGACTTGCAGGAGCTTGTGTTTATGGAATTAAAAAAACAGGAAAAAACGGACTTATAAGAAAGTAAGATAAATTCATATAAATAATTCTTTCCTAATTTTACTTTATTAAGAAAAATCCGGCAGAGGGCTGTACGGCTTGTCTGTCGGATTTTTTGATGGCTGTAAGCCGTGTAATAGTCAGTTTTTGACGTGTGTATGGTGGGCAATAATCATTTTTTGCCTGATGCGGTTGTTTTAGTTAATGAGTATATGGACATTTTGAAAATCGGTGTTATAATAGGCGTGCGAAAAATGTGAAGAAAAACAGATATAAGTTAGGAGAAACAAGTGAAAAAGAATAAATATGAAATTGATATGTGTAACGGAACGATAATGGATAAACTGATTTCGTTTGCCCTTCCGTTAATGTTGTCGGGCATGTTACAGCTCATGTTTAATGCGGTTGATATTATAGTTGTGGGACGATTTAGCGGAAGCCAGGCGTTGGCTGCGGTTGGTTCAACGACGGCACTTATTAACGTATTCACGAATCTTTTTATAGGAATTTCACTTGGGGCAAATGTTCTTGCTGCAAGATTTTATGCGGCGGGAAAAGAAAAAGAGATGTCAGATACGGTTAATACGGCAATAGCCATTGCAATTATAAGCGGATTAATCATGGCTTTTGTAGGACTTGTATTTTCAAAAGGGGCATTGGAACTTATGGATACGCCTGAAGATGTAATAGGTCAGGCAGCATTGTATATGAGAATATATTTTATCGGCATGCCGTTTTTCATGCTTTATAACTATGGTGCGGCTGTGCTTAGAGCCGTTGGCGATACAAAAAGACCGCTTATGTTTCTTATTGTATCGGGATGCATTAATGCGGTGCTAAACCTTATTCTTGTAATAGGTTTCAGTCTGTCCGTGGTCGGTGTTGCTGTGGCAACTGTAATATCACAGATGATTTCATGTATTCTTGTATTGCGTTGCCTTTATAAATCAGAGGGAAGCTATCAGCTTAGATTTTCAAAATTAAAAATAAACAAAAAGTATATGATTCAGATATTTCAGGTAGGAGTTCCTGCGGGAATACAGAGTACGGTAATTAATTTCTCAAATGTACTGTTGCAGTCATCAGTTAATTCGTTCGGTTCTGTTGCGATGGCGGGATATACGGCGGCGAACAATATTCTGGGTTTCCTTTATCAGTCAATCAATTCAGTCACACAGGCATGTATGAGCTTTACGAGCCAGAATTACGGTGTCGGTAAATACAAAAGAATGGACAGGGTTCTTGCTGACTGCATGATTCTCACCGTGGCGGTATCGCTTATAATCGGTTGTAGTGCATATTTTTTTGGAAATTATATATTAAGAATTTATACGTCTGATACCGAGGTTATAAAATGTGGGCTTGAAATATTGTCAATAACTACAGTTCCGTATTTTCTGTGCGGAATAATGGATTTGTTCCCTGGAGCACTGCGAGGCATGGGCTATTCGGCCGTACCGATGATTTTGTCTGTAATCGGAACAGTCGGAATGAGAGTTTTATGGATATATGTGGTATTTCCGTTAAACCGTTCGCTGTATGTGCTGTTTATTTCATATCCGGCGTCATGGGGGATTACGATAGTCATGCAGGTTATATGTTACATATTTGTGAGAAAGAAAGTGCATGGGAAAATAAAAAATATATATGCTTGATAAAACAAAAATTTAATTGTATAATTTAAACAGCAAAAATATAATAATACAATTAAAGGAGGTTTTATGGGAAGAAAGACACGCGTAGGGATTATTGCGGCAGGAATAATAGTATTGGCATCGACAGTTGTCGGTACATCGTATTATTTTGTAAGTTCGCATTATGCAAATCGGCAAAAAGCTGACAGTGCAGAATCGGGGCAGATTTACGGTCAGAATGACGAACGATTTAACGATACATATACAGAAAATGAAAGTGTTAAATCTTCATCAGACGATTATACGGTAAAGAAGAGTACAAAACTTCCGTAAACAAGTAACTGTAAATGCGGTTTTATCAACACATTTTGTCCTATATGTCTAAAAATATATTAAAAGGTGAGCCTTTCTAGGGGCTCACCTTTTTGTGCAATATTTCTGTTATGACGCTGACCGAAGCAGAATTTGCAAATTACGGTTTGCATGGTGGCATACACGTCTGCAATATTAATTAAACAGCTCTTTTACCATATCCGCATTGTATACAACTTCCGTTTTGTGTTCTACTTCGATTAAGTAAAGTGCATGTGCGGCGATGTGCTCCGCAGCCTGCTCAAGGTCACGGATACCTGTTGTGTCTTTGAATATGTCAAGCACGGTATCAAGTGCGTCATCAAGCACACGGCACTCGTTTTCTTTAAGACCGATTCGTTTTAATACCTTAGGAAGAGAGTATTCGACAAATATAGTTTTCTTTTCTTCCCTTGTATAGTCAGGTATGTCAATAATCGCAAAACGTGAAAGAAGCGGGGCACTAATCTGGTCTTTGTAGTTTGCTGTGGCAATCGGATATACACCTGATGTAGGAATGAGACATTCCATGTAATTATCTGTAAATCCGAGATTATCAAGGAGTGTGAGAAGCACGTCAGCCGGGTTTCCGTTTCCGTTGCCTGATGTGGCTTTATCAAGCTCATTGATAATAAATACAAGGTTAGATTCGCCTGCCATATTAAATGCTTCCATTATAATACCAGGTTTTGCGTTAGAGTAGATTCTTGAACTTCCCGTGAGCTGTTCGGCATCGTTGATTGAACTCATGTCAAGTGTAGACCATGGAAGTTTTAAAATCTTGGCGATAAGGTAGGCAATCTGTGATTTACCTGTTCCAGCAGGGCCAACAAGAAGTATTCCGTATGTAGGAAGAGTATGTGTACGGTTAATCTGAATTATAGTCTCAATAATACGTTGTTTTACGCGTTCCATTCCGAATAATTCTTCATCAAGAATACGGCGAGCCTCATCCGGATCGATTGCTTCAAAATAATTACTTTTCCATTTGATGTTAAGCATTATAGACAAAGCTCTCTGTGCATGGCGTTTTTCTTCGGGAGTAACTTCGTTTGAACGTGCAACCGCAAGATTTCTTCTCGCCCACAGCCTGATATTTTCAGGGAGAGTAATTCCCGCACAGTTAAGGAAATCAGATATGCTTGTAAGGCTTGTAACTTTCATGCTGTCGCCTGATTCGTCAAGCTCATCATCTGAAATATTTTCTGATAAAGCACTGCTTTCAAGAAGTCTTTCAATCATAAACTGTAAAAATCCGTCTTCAGACGAAAGTTTCTGGCTGTTGTTATATGCAATTTCACGTATTTTGTATACAGCATATCCGCGTGCAGTATTTTCACCTGTAAGTTTCACCTTTATTTTATTTTCTCCAAGCCATCTTATAAGGCTTTCAAAACGTGAGTCAATAAGAAGAATATTACTGAATACATCTCCGTCAGGCGTCTGCATGGTGAATGCAGTTTTTCGGTAAGGATTCGTAAATGTTCCTACACGGTCATTTGCAAATGCTACGGACAGGGTATCGAGAACAAGGATTGGTGCATCAGGTGTGGCTGTATGGTTGTTGGAAGTAAATGTTTTATATGTACATTCAAATTTTGATTTTGAATTTGCTATACTTTCTGAATCATAAACAGGCATTGTTTTTCTCCTAAATAAAAATTTATTGTTTTCATTATAATAGCACAATAATAATATTAATCAAACGGGTATTTTTCGCAGTTTGAAAAAAATTCTTGTTACACCGGCAATATAAGTGTAAAATTGAAAACAAGGGTTTTGTTAAAAATTGGGGAATACAGGTAATTAAATTATGTTAAAATGGCTGATGCTTTTTGTCTACTTTATCGTAGGCGTGTATGTTTTACACAGAATTATTTATTGGTTTAAAATTGTTACGCCGCTTTTTAAGCACAGAGGTGTACAGGGAATCTGTATTGCATTATACTGTATTGCGGCATCAACGATATTTTTCGGTGCATTTCTTCCGTCGGGAAGAATACAGACCTCAGTTCATCGTGCGGGAAATGTGTGGCTGGGATTTCTTATTTATCTTCTTACTTATATAGCTGCTTCAGATATAATAGTTTTAATATTAAAACTTATAAATAAAAAGAAAGAAATTCCCATACTGAAAAAAAGATACGGTGCATTGATAATAGGTGCGGCGGTGACGGTTTCAAGTTTTGGATTTACAATATACGGAACAATTCATGCAAGAAATATGACGACAAAAGAGTATGATGTCAGTATTGAAAAGCATGTTGACGGATTGGACGGTCTTAATGTTGTTCTTGTTGCCGATTTACATCTCGGATACAGCATAGGCTGTAAAGACATGGAAAAAATGGTAAAACGAATCAATGCTTTAAATCCCGATGTGGTAATATATGCAGGAGATATATTTGACAACGATTATGATGCACTCGATGACCCTGACAGGCTTTCGCAGATTATAAGCGGGGTAAATGCAAAATACGGTTCGTATGCGGTATTCGGAAACCATGATGTGACAGAAACGCTTGTCGGAGGATTTTCGGTATCGTCTGCATACAGGGCATTTCGAGATGACAGAATGGAGCCGTTTCTGGAATCGGCGGGAATTAATGTATTGCTTGACGATGTCATTCAGATTGCGGACGGAAAAATAAATCTTGTCGGCAGACTTGACGAAGAAAAGCCGGGAGACGGTACAAAGAACAGAAAACCGTTAGATGAACTGTTATCCGAATGTGATATGAATAAGCCTGTTATAGTGATAAATCATGAACCCGACAAGCTCCGTCAAAATGCACAGTCAGGTGTTGACGTGCTTCTTAGCGGGCACACTCATGCGGGGCAGTTTTTTCCTCTTACGGTTGTTCAGCCGTTTGCGTGGGAGAATTATTACGGAGTAAAAAAGATTGATAATATGTATAGTGTTGTGACGTCGGGAATAGGAGTGTACGGTCCTGCAATAAGGGTCGGAACCGACAGCGAAGTTACTAAGATAAATATATATTTCAAATAAATAATACAAATAAATACAATTAATCCGGAGGATATTATGGAGGAAAAAGCAAAGAATATTATTGAACTTAAAAATATATGTAAAGTATATGATGACAATGGTTTTAAGGCGGTTGATGATTTTAACTTAGAGGTAAAAAGAGGTGAATTTGTAACATTTTTGGGACCATCAGGATGTGGAAAAACGACAACACTCAGGATGATTGCAGGTTTTGAGATGCCGTCAAGCGGAAAGATTCTTCTCAATGGTGAAGACATATCACAGCTTCCGGCAAATAAGAGACCGATAAATACAGTGTTTCAGCGTTATGCGTTGTTTCCGCATATGAATATTTATGACAATATTGCATTTGGTCTGAAGTTAAAAAAATTGTCTAAAGACGAAATAAAGAAAAAAGTGAAGCGTGTTCTTTCAATAGTTGACCTTGAAGGATTTGAAAACAGAAAGATTTCCACACTTTCAGGCGGACAGCAGCAGCGAATTGCAATTGCAAGAGCACTGGTAAATGAACCGGAGATATTAATGCTTGATGAGCCTCTCGGTGCACTTGATTTAAAAATGCGTAAAGAGATGCAGCTTGAACTTAAAAATATGCATGACAGGCTTGGTATTACATTTATTTATGTTACACACGACCAGGAAGAAGCACTTACTATGTCAGATAAAATAGTTGTTTTATCAGAAGGTAAAATCCAGCAGATAGGAACGCCGGAGGATATATATAATGAACCACAGAATGCGTTCGTTGCTGACTTTATCGGTGAAAGCAATATTTTCAAGGGAATTATGACTAAGAATATGAAAGTACGTTTCTGCGGTGGTGAATTTGCCGGAATGGATGATTTGCCTGAAGGAACACTTGTCGATGTCGTTGTCAGACCTGAAGATGTAATAATAACAAAACCTGAGGAAGGAGCAATATCAGGTGAGGTTGTATCTGTAATATTTAAGGGCATGCACTATGAGATTACTATTGAATCAGGAAAATATGAGATGGTAATAAGGACGACTAAGTGTTATAAGGTTGGAGATAAAGTAGGCATGCAGCTTGAACCTGACGGAATTCATGTAATGATGGCAGAGGATCATACAACAAGTTTTGTTACAACGGTCAACAGCGATTATACACTTGATTTTAACGGAAAAGTCATTAATTGCAATCTGGCTGATATTGTTCCGAAGTCTCATATGAAAGACGGCATTCTTGTTGATGAAAATGGTGAGACAGTTGATGTGTCAAAGATAAAAGTAATAGTTTCGTTGCAGCCTTATGATATAAAGATGAGTGATGAGACGGATGCCGGTCTTGTTTCGGGAAAAATTATTGATCTTATATATAAAGGTGACCATTACAGTTATGTTATTCGTGATGAATATGGGCATGACCTTATCGTAGATGATGAATATCTTTGGAATATGGATGACCAGGTTGGGCTTATAATGCCTGAGGATAAGATGAAATTCCAGATAAAGAAGTAAAACAGGAGGATTTACGGAGATGAAAAATATGTTTTCACGTAAACAGCTGGGTATTCCATATGGTTTATTTTTAGTCCTTTTTGTAGCAGCACCGTTATTAGTGCTTGTATATTATGCGTTTACGGATGGTTCGGGAAAGTTCAGCATTACAAATCTGCTGAATTTTTTCACAGACCCTAATACGCTTGGAACACTGTGTTACAGCTTTGTTCTTGCAATAGTGACAACGTTGGTGTGCCTTTTAATTGCATATCCGGTTGCCTATATACTTGCACATAGCAAAATTAAGCGTAAAGCAGTTATCCTACTTCTTTTTGTTATGCCGATGTGGATTAATTTTACATTAAGAATTACAGCTTTAAAAGAGATACTTTCACTTATAGAAGGAAATCTTGCTTTTTATCCGTTTTTAAATACTGTAATCGGAATGACTTATGATTTTCTTCCGTTTATGATTCTGCCATTGTATACAACATTGTCAAAGCTCGATAAGAGCCTTATTGAAGCGGCTGCAGACCTTGGTGCTGATAATTTTCAGACATTTATAAAAGTTATATTCCCATTGTCGGTGCCGGGAATTGTGAGCGGAGTTTCAATGGTATTTCTTCCGGCAATGACTAACTATGTAGTTCTTGATATGCTTTATAACAGCACATATATCATGGGCAGTCTGATTGGAAGCTATTTCAGTGCATATGACTGGCATAATGGTTCAATGATTGCATTGATTCTTTTAATTATTATCTGTATCGTCTCGCTTATTTCAGGTGATAGTGATTCAGAAGAAAGCGGCAGAGGAGGTGCATTATTGTGATTAAAAAAATATTAAAATATGCAGTTATCAGCCTTGTGCTTCTGTTTATGTATGTGCCGATACTTGTGCTTGCAGTGTACAGTTTTACTGATGCATCAAACATTGGAGCAATACATGCATTCTCATTTCAGAATTATGTGACACTTTTTACAACACCGGAATTGCAGCATATGATATTCGGATCAATACTTCTTGCATTTGGCAGTGCGGCAATTGCAACAATACTTGGAACTACAGGTGCTGTTGGTGCTTTTTATTCAAAAAAGAGAGTGAGAAATACATTGTCGGTTCTTAATCAGGTGCCTGTTGTAAATGCCGATGTGGTAACGGGATTTTCAATATGTATCCTTATAGTTGTTGTGTTCGGAGTGAGCAAAGATACGTATATACCTCTGGTTGCAGGACACGTTGTGTTAAGTGCACCATTTGTATATCTTGCAGTAGTACCTAAATTAAAACAGATGGACCCGAGCCTGTATGAGGCAGCTCTTGACCTTGGAGCAACTCCTGCATATGCGTTGTTTAAAGTTATAATTCCACAGATTGCTTCAGGAATTTTATCAGGTTTTGTTATGGCTGTTACACTGTCGCTTGACGATTATTTTGTTGCAACATATACAAAACCTGCTACATTCGATACTATAAGCACCTATGTCGTAAATGCAACAAAAGGTTCACAGACACAGATAAAGACTGCGTTGTGGGCATTGTCAACAATAATTTTTATTATTGTAATTGTGGTGGAACTTTTTATTAATATTGTTCCATCAAGAAAAGAAAAAAAGGAGGGCTGATATAATGAAATATTTTTTAAGAAAAATTGTATCAGTCAGTCTTGCATCACTTATAGTAATAGGAAGTGCATGTGCATTTCTTCCGTCATATGCACATGCGGCCACTTCTTCTGATACAATCACGCTGCGTGTCTGCAACTGGGAAGAGTATATTGATGAAGGTGGCTGGGATGAGACAATAGACCTTGAAAGCGGTGATATAAAGGGCGAGAATTCAATGGTTGCTGATTTTGAGGACTGGTATTACAAAACATATGGTAAAAAAGTAAAAGTTGAATACAGCTGTCTGGGGACAAATGAGGAACTTTATAATATGCTTACGCTTGGCGATGAATATGACCTTGTGTGTCCGTCTGAATATATGATAATGAAACTTATGTCAGAAGACAGGCTTGAGCCATTTTCAAATGATTTTTATGATAAAAATATCAAAGAAAATTATTACAGCCGCGGAGTATCGCCGTTTATTAAAAATATGTTTGACAGTAATGAAATAAATGGTGAGGCGTGGAGCAGATATGCTGCGGGATATATGTGGGGAATCACAGGAATTATATATAATCCGGATGCTGTCTCAAAGGAAGAGGCATCGACCTGGACTATTATAAATAACAGCAGGTTTAAACGTCAGATTACTATAAAAGATAACGTAAGGGATTCAATGTTTGCAGCGATAGGTGCTATAAAGTCTGACAAACTTACATCAAAATCATTTCTGGCTTCAAAGGATTATAAAGAAAAACTTGCACAGGAGATGAATGATACTTCAGATGATACAATAAAAGAAGTACAGGAGTATCTGCAGGAAGTTAAAGATAATGCCTACTCATTCGAGACAGATAGTGCAAAGGCAGATATGATTACCGGAAAAGTTGTTGCAGGTTATCAGTGGTCGGGTGATGCCGTGTATACAATGGATCAGGCTGATAAAGATGATTTTACACTTAATTTTGCAGTGCCAAAGGAAAGTACCAATATTTATTTTGATGGATGGGTAATGCTGAAATCAGGAATTGGCGGAAATGATGAGAAAAAGCAGGCGGCACAGAGCTTTATTAATTTCCTCTCAATGCCGGAAAATGCTGTCAGAAACATGTATTACATCGGTTATACTTCTGTTATATCAGGAGGGAACAGTGATGTGGTTTTTGATTATTTAAAGTGGAATTACGAGGCTGATGACGATGAAGCAGATACTGTAGAATATCCGCTTGGCTATTTCTTTTCAGGTGATTCAGATGATGAAAAATATATACTAACAATTCCAAGAGACCAGATGGATAGACAGATTCTTGCCCAGTATCCAAGTGAGGATGTCATGGAAAGAAGTGCTGTAATGCAATATTTTGATAATGATAAAAATGCAAAAATTAATCAGATGTGGATTAATGTAAGATGTTACAATATTGCAAATGTTCCGCCATGGGTATGGATAATGGTAGATGTGGTCATAATAATATTGGCCGCTGCATATATTTATAACAGGACAAAAAAATAGATTGTTAAAAAACAGACAATGTTCAGGCAGTGCATAAATTTTAGGCACTGCCTGTTTTTTGCCTGTTTAATAAAATCATTAAACGGGTTATATTATAGAAAACAACTCAGAAAGGATGATTTGTATGGGTAAAAAATCAACAAAATTAGGCGTGGCATCTTTGATAGCAGTTGGAGCAGGAATTGCAGCAGTTGCAGCAAAGAGCAAAAAAACTGAGGAGAAAAAAAGAGTAAAAGAAATTCAGAAAGAAGAACATGATACATTCAGGAACACAGAGCGTGGCAAATATACAAAGAACAGTAAAGGTATTTACTATTCAAACGGTAATTATGAAGCATTTGCAAGACCTGAAAAACCTGAAGGTGTTGATAACAAGAGTGCATATCTTGTAGGAAGTGGACTTGCTTCACTTGCAGCTGCATGTTTTCTTGTAAGAGATGGACAGATGAAGGGCGAAAATATTCATATTCTTGAAGCTATGGATATCGCCGGTGGTGCGTGCGACGGAATTAATGACCCAACAAGAGGTTATGTAATGCGTGGCGGACGTGAGATGGAAAACCATTTTGAATGTCTCTGGGATTTGTTCAGAAGTATTCCTTCAATTGAAATACCTGGAGCATCTGTACTTGATGAATATTACTGGCTTAACAAGCATGATCCTAACTATTCACTCTGCCGTGCAACTGTAAACAGAGGCGAAGATGCCCATACTGACGGCAAGTTCAATCTTAGCCAGAAGGGCTGTATGGAGATAATGAAACTTTTCTTCACAAAAGATGAAGATCTGTATGATAAGACAATAGAAGATTTCTTTGATGAAGAAGTTTTTGATTCTGATTTCTGGCTTTACTGGAGAACAATGTTTGCATTTGAAAACTGGCACAGTGCACTTGAAATGAAGCTTTATATCCAGAGATTCATTCATCATATCGGTGGACTTCCTGACTTCTCTGCTTTGAAGTTTACAAAATACAACCAGTACGAATCACTTATTCTTCCTATGCAGAAATATCTTGAGGCAGCAGGTGTCAAATTCCAGTTCAATACAAGAGTTGATAATGTTGAATTTGAATTTAAAGATGGCAAAAAGATTGCTAAAAAGATTGTTTGCACTGTAGATGGTAAAGAAAAATCAATAGATTTAACGGAAAATGACCTTGTGTTTGTAACAAACGGAAGCTGTACAGAAGGTACAATCTATGGTGACCATACACATGCACCTGTTGGCGATGCAGAAGTAAGGACAAGCGGATGCTGGAGTCTCTGGAAAAATATTGCAAAACAGGACAAATCATTTGGACATCCGGAAAAATTCTGCAGTGATATTGAAAAGACAAACTGGGAGTCAGCAACAGTTACAACAAGCGATGAAAAGATTATTTCTTATATCAAAAATATATGCAAGAGAGACCCAAGAACAGGAAAAGTTGTTACAGGCGGTATCGTAAGCTGTAAAGATTCAAGATGGCTTTTGAGCTGGACTATTAACAGACAGGGACAGTTTAAGGAGCAGAAGAAAGATGAAGTCTGCGTATGGGTATACAGTCTCTTTACAGATGTAGTAGGTGATTATATCAAGAAGCCTATGAAAGAATGTACAGGTGAAGAAATCACAGCTGAATGGCTGTATCATCTCGGCGTTCCTGTAGATGAGATAGACGAGCTTGCAAAGAATCATTGCAATACAACACCTACAATGATGCCATTTATCACAGCATTCTTCATGCCAAGAAGAAAGGGAGACAGACCTGACGTAATTCCGGATGGCTGTGTAAACTTTGCATTTTTAGGACAGTTTGCCGAAACACCTAGAGATACTATATTTACAACAGAATATTCAGTAAGAACAGCTATGGAAGCTGTATATGGACTTCTTGGTGTAGACAGAGGTGTTCCGGAAGTCTGGGGCAGTGTATATGATGTAAGAGATCTTCTTGATTCATCGGTAAAACTTATGGATGGCAAATCACCTCTTGAAATTGAACTTCCCGGACCACTTAACGCATTAAAGAAACCTCTTCTTAAAATGATTAAGGGTACAGTTATTGAAAAGGTATTAAAAGACCATAATGTAATTAAAGATTATATGAAATATTAATGTATTTGATATAATGTATCTGCGATAATGTATCTGCGATACAATAAAAAATGGTAAAGTCAGGATATTTATCACTGATGGGGTTAGCAGAATAGAATAGATATGGTATTTTGTAAAAACAGATGGAATGTATGTTTGACACAATTATAGATGTGCACAAATAAACATACGGACCATCTGTTTTTATATTATTTTTTGTGGTATTATAAAAAATAATGGCTTTTATATTACGATGAAATAATTGATATTTTTACGAATTTAAGCATGGAAAGAAGATGCGAGGGAGGTTTTGTACTAATGAAAATGACAACGCTTTGTTATATAGAAAATAATGACTGTTATCTTATGCTTCACAGAACAAAGAAGAAAAAAGATGTCAATAAAGACAAATGGATTGGCGTAGGCGGCCATGCCGAAGGCAATGAGACACCGCAGGAATGCCTGCTTCGTGAAGTAAAAGAAGAGACCGGGCTTTTGCTTACATCATACAAGTTCCGCGGACTTATCACATTTATAAGTGATGAATATGAGGCTGAGATGATGTGTCTTTTTACAGCTGACGGATATACAGGAGAACTTATTACGTGTGATGAGGGCGAGCTTGAGTGGGTAAAAAAGTCTGACGTGCCACAGCTTCCGACATGGGAAGGAGATGCACAGTTCTTAAAGCTTCTCCTTGAAGATGAAAAGCGTTTTTTTGCGATGAAGCTAAGATATGAGGGTGAGAGGCTTGTTGAAAAAAGCGTTGAGTTTTGCGGTGGATGATGTTATCGTTAGAATTAGAATTTGCTGAGGCTATGAAGGAGTGGCAGAAATTATGATTACAGGTGAATTAAAAAATAAAATTGATGGATTGTGGGATGCATTTGCAGCCGGTGGACTTGTTAATCCACTTGAAGTAATTGAACAGATAACATATCTTATGTTTATACATGACCTTGATGATGCAGATAATCTTAGAGCAAAAGAAAGTGAAATGCTGGGATTGCCATATGAGACAATATTTTCGGAAAATGTTAAAATAGGTGAACGTGTTATTGATGGAACACAGTTAAAATGGTCTGTATTTCATGATTATCCGGCTGAAAAAATGTATGGCATAATGCAGGAGTGGATTTTTCCATTTATCAAATCTTTACATAATGATAAGGAAAGTGCTTATTCAAAATATATGCAGGATGCAATATTTAAGCTGCCAACACCATTGTTGCTTTCAAAAGTAGTTGATTCTCTGGATGAGATATATGATTTGATGAATCACATGCAGGCATCAGATGTCAGAGGAGATGTTTATGAATATCTGCTTTCAAAGATTGCACAGTCAGGCAGAAATGGACAGTTCCGTACACCAAGACACATTATTAAGATGATGGTAGAACTTATGAAACCATCAGCTGATGATATGATATGTGATCCGGCATGTGGAACATCAGGATTTCTTGTCGCATCAGGTGAATGGTTAAAGGAAAATCGTAAAGAAGAGATATTTTTTGATAAAGATAAAAAAGAACATTATATGAATCATATGTTTTATGGCTACGATATGGATAGGACGATGCTTCGTATAGGAGCGATGAATATGATGACTCATGGAATAGATAATCCGTGTATAGAATATCGTGACAGTTTATCAGACCAGAATTCTGATAAGGAAAGATATACATTAGTATTGGCAAATCCACCATTTAAGGGAAGTCTGGATGCAGAATCAGTTTCGGGTGATTTACTGAAAGTGTGTAAGACAAAAAAAACAGAACTTTTATTTTTGACATTATTTTTAAGAATATTAAAAGTTGGCGGAAGATGTGCGTGTATAGTTCCAGATGGTGTTTTATTTGGCTCATCATCAGCACATAAGTCAATAAGAAAAGAAATAGTTGATAATAATAAACTTCAGGCAGTCATTTCAATGCCATCAGGTGTTTTTAAACCATATGCGGGGGTATCGACAGCTATTCTTATATTTACAAAAACAAATCATGGCGGTACAGATGATGTATGGTTTTATGATATGACAGCGGACGGCTTCAGCCTTGATGATAAACGAACTTCTGTGCAGGAAAATGATATACCTGATATTATAGAACGTTTTAGCAATCTTGATAATGAAAAAGAGCGAAAGAGAACTGACAAGTCATTTTTTGTTCCCAAACAGGAAATCGTTGATAATGATTATGATTTGAGTATTAATAAATATAAAAAAATCGAATATAAGCCGGTTGAATATCCATCAACTCAGGAAATAATGACTAACATAAGAGAAATTGAGATGGAAATTGGAACGCAAATGGAAGAATTGGAGAAACTTCTGGGATTATAAGTTATAATGGGGCTGATTGTGGTTATGAAGTGCTGTCAAAATTCGGATTTGTAGGGGAAATGAGTATGATGCAAAGCTGAATGCGAATGTGT